>Ga0123352_10010056_pt1 | contig 14836 bp, 10 predicted proteins | sample TergutLab28metaG_FD_89700 | JGI IMG/M metagenome (GOLD analysis project Ga0123352, IMG submission 89700) | Labiotermes labralis P1 segment gut microbial communities from Petit-Saut dam, French Guiana - Lab288 P1 | ecosystem: Host-associated > Arthropoda: Insects > Digestive system > Gut ... | reverse complement strand
ACTATCATTAAAAGCTTGCCCGCTTACATTACGAAAGAAGTCAAAAGCCAAGCGGTAATTGTGGATGGATTGCCCTCCCCGTGCATTGGTTACAATCGTTCCTGCTCTGCCATAGGGTACTTCGTTTGGACGGCCCTGCCCAAAAAGCCAATTTTGATTTTCTACATCCCGATATGTTGCAGATATGCCTACATGGGGAAATCCTGCTTCACTCATACGATTGATAAACGCTCTGCACCCACGTGCCACGGCTGGATGTAAGTCGTCTATGTTACGGCTGTCTATTCCGATGCTCATAAGCACCTCCTTTATTGCGTATATTATAGCGCGCTTTAATGCTTAAACTAAGCTGACTTTTTCTTAGTTTTTCTATTGAATATTCTATTGTGATACTTTAAAATAAAGACAGTTTATTAAATAGGCAAATTTAAAAAAGTTTAGGAATTGAGGGGTGTCCTATGTCGAGTATGAAAAAGTTTTCCTTAAAGCATGTTGCTGTACTTGTTGCTATTGTATTCTTGTTACAGCAATTGGTTCTTCCTGTCCTTGGGTTTGGTCGTATTTTTGAGGCGGATGAAGGATATTATCCTGAAATCATCAATGATACGCCTGCAATGGTGTCCCCTGCGGCAATTGCCGCCATTTTACCAGATGCACATTTCGCCAGCGGCAGCTTGCCAAACTGGGAAGGGGTTTCTCCAAACCATCCCCTAGGTAATGTTCATGATTTTGGTGCTTTTGTTTTTGGTGATTTGACAATGAGCGGCAATGGGTATTTTCATTCCGAAGGCGGAATAGCCATTTCCAGAGACTTGATTTTGCATAACAATACCACTATAGATTTTGGCGGGGCGCATTACAATGTAGGCACACAAATGCCCTTCAATGGAAATCCGCGGTTGCTTGTTGGGCGGGATATTTTTGCTGGAGAACCCTATAACGGCACAATGGGCGACCCGAACAGAGGTGACGGTTGGACACACACACCTGTGTCTGTTATTTACTTGCACTATGGTGATGTACTGGTGTCTGATAGTGCCAGCATTATAAGCCGCGGACAAATTCAATCGTTTAACAATCAAAATCCTGCGCCGCTACCCCATGGCAGTGACCCTGCAAGGTATGATTATATTGATATATCTGGAAATCCAGCATTTAGATATTATTATTCTACTTGGAACACTGTCCCCAGTATTTCTGACAATCAAATGAACACGTTTTTTACCAGTGCCAGAAATGACTTGATTGCATTAAGTGATTGGTTCAATTCTAATGCAGTACTTAATCAACATAATGTGTATAGCGGAACAATTGCACAGGCAAACCCATGGGACTCTCCTGTTGCCGCGCCCCCTGGCGAGGTGGACGCAGCTGGAAATCGTGTATTTAGAAATCATAACTTGGTGTTTGATTTAACTGTAAACCCTAATGGAACAGTGCAGTTTCCACAAATTCATTTTCCAGCATGGTTTAATGGAAACTACATTATTAACGTACCCAATATGAACAATATTTCGTTTCCATATGATACAGAGCTTGTTATAGATGGGCGGCATATTTATTCGTCAGGATACACTATCGACCAAATATATTATGTGGTTAGAGAATACAGCCACAGGATTATGTGGAACTTTGTGGGCACAGGGGCTATTGAGGTTGACTATGATTTAATTATTGGTGCAGTGCTTGCACCGCGGGCAAACTTTGTAGCCACAGCTGGCGGGTCTGTGAATGGTGAGTTAATTGTAGCCAATTTAACCCATGCAGGCGGTGGATTTGAACAGCACACCACGAGCCGCCTACAATCTCAAGGGTTTGTGCCTGATGTGCCTTGGCCAGTTCCTCCTCCCACGCCGCCAACCCCAACCCCAGAACCGCCTCCAGAGCCTACGCCAGAGCCTTCACCCTCACCATCCCCTTCTCCATCGCCCTCTCCGTCACCATCTCCTTCACCATCGCCCTCACCATCGCCCTCTCCGTCACCATCCCCTTCTCCATCGCCCTCACCTTCACCCTCTCCAGAACCGTCTCCATCACCCGAACCCTCACCCTCTCCAGAGCCATCCCCTTCTCCCGAACCGCCCACATCTCCAGAGCCGCCTATAATAGAAGTTCCGCCCATTCATCCAGAACCTCCAGAGGTAGACTTACCCCCAACAGACCCACCTCCACCATCCCCAGAAGAACCTGATGGTGAAGATGAAGACGAAGATGTCCCACCGCCAATATCTCCCCCTATCGTTCCACCGCCAACGATTCCGCCGAATGCCATAACGCCCAACCTTCCCCCGGGTGAATTGCCGCCAGGGTATGAAGCGGAACGGTTGGAAGATGATTCTGTAGGCGATGATGTAATATATGTCATTATAAATCCTGCGGGGGTTCCTATTGCATATATATTGGTTCCTCAAGAAAAAACATTGCAAGATTTAGTGGTGTATGAATGGATGCGTCCGTTTGTTGGCACAAACCCACAAACCACCATGCGCGAACTGCCCCTTGGCAGAAGCATATGGTTTACAGGGGCAACGGCATTTATCTCTGCTGTAGCCATCATAAAAATAAAGCACCGCAAACGAAATCATGGATAGCACATTAAAAGCAAAAGGGTGGAAGCCAAAAAGCTTCCACCCTTTTATTAAGGATTGGATAGGATGAAAAAATGGATTTTGCTGGTGGCTGGTTTAGCCGTGATGATATTTATATTTGTGGGGGTGTATCTGTGGCAGGAAAATGAAGATATCCAACGCCCACACTATCCAGCCTATGATGACACCCCAATACCATCCCAAGATATTGTTGAAGCCACACCTACACCACCAACGGCTGTACCAGAACCCGCTGTGTCGGACACTCGGCAAATACGCCCCCAGTTTGAGGTGCTTCATCAACAATACAATAGTGACATTATTGGACACTTGATAATAGAAGGTACATCCATTGACTACTTTGTAACCCAAGGGCAAGATAATAATTTCTACTTATACCATGACATTCATAGGAATCCAACAAATGCAGGCTGGGTTTTTTTAGACCACACAAACAATATTGCAAGGCCCGACCGCAATACCGTCATTTATGCACACAATATGCGTGATGGCACGCGTTTTAATGACATTACACTTTTTCAATGCTCAGAATTTTTTGACCAGCACCGCTATATTACCTTCAACACCTTATACGAAGACCAGCTGTGGGAAATATTTGCGTTTTACAGGACAGATATTACTTTTCCATACATTCAAGTTATTTTTCCATTTGCACAAGCTTTTGAAACCCTGATAGCAGAAATGCAAAGCCGCTCGTGGCACAGTACAGATATTCAGCTCACTGCTGATGACAGAATACTCACCTTATCCACCTGTGCCACCCAAAGCGGGCGGGACATGCGGTATGTCATCAATGCCCGTTTGGTGACTCAACAAGGGGACTAAACATGTCCAGAATATTGGGGATAGTGGCAGGGTCGCCAAAATAAGTGATGGTGATAATTCTGGCAAAGCCACCTTCTATATTTACAAGTTGCCGCCCGTGTATGACCACATCTGCCACGTCCATTTCTGTCCCCAGTTGGTGCCATGTATAGCCGCCTATGTTAAGGGTTTCGCTTATCCCTAAATTTACGCGAATTTCCTCTAATTCAAGTACAACCGCCGCCAGTTCAATATACCCTACGGCTTCAAGCCTTGAACCACGGGGAAGCCGCTCGAAAGCAATTTGTACACTTGTGCCTGATAAGGGATTAACCGCCAGCATGTCAATGATATACTCTGCCGCCGCCCATGCTTCGTCAGAAATACTATCATCACTTAAAAATTCATCGGCTATGCCAATCATCATTGCAATTTCAACATCCGTGCTGACTGTCCATGTTTCGGGTGCTTCAAAGCGCAAGTTTAAATATTCACTTTCATATATATTTTCAACCCATATGCCCCGTGTTGGCTCTACTGTGTTGTCGCGCCTAGAGGGCAGTATGCTTTCACCTGCCACTACAAATGCCGCCACGTAAACAAAGCCAATGAGTGCTACGCAAATAGAGAGTGTGAGAAATAAGATGGCAACTGTAAATATTTTGCTATTCATGAGATTCGTCTCCTTACCTTAGATTTTGTCATTATAACATATTGATTTTATGACGCAAGTATGATAGAGTGGCATAAAGTGAGGTGGAAGCGTGATTTCATAGTCTAACTTTTTCAACAGATATGTATTTAGGCTTGTTTTTTCAAGTCTACTTGATGTTGGAATTTGGACTATGTATCAAGATTTTAGCCTCGTCATAAAGATACGTATACGTTGCTATATATTTTTTTGCGTTGTCCTTTTCCGACTTGATGAACTCGGAGGAGGTTTTTTTATGTCGTTAATTAACGTGGCACATTTAACTTTTGCCTATGAAGGCAGTTATGATGATATTTTTACTGATGTATCCTTTCAAATAGATACAAACTGGAAACTCGGTTTCTGTGGGCGCAATGGGCGGGGAAAAACGACTTTTTTAAAATTATTACAGGGCTTGCACAAGTATCAAGGCAAAATTTCTGCCAATGTAAATTTTGAATATTTCCCATTTGTTGTGACAGACAAGAAAAAAAATACAGTGGATGTTTTATATGACCTTGTGCCGAATGTACAGTTGTGGGAAATTGAAAAAGAGCTTTCTAAAATGGATGTTGCGCTGGAAACTTTGGCACGTCCATTTGAAACACTGTCTGGGGGAGAAAGCACGAAGGTTTTGCTTGCTGGGCTTTTTCTCAAAGAAAACAGCTTTTTACTCATAGATGAACCAACGAATCACTTGGATATGAACGGGCGTGAAACAGTGGCGCGTTATTTAAACAGCAAGGCAGGTTTTATTTTGGTATCCCACGACCGTGATTTTTTGGACGAATGTGTAGACCATGTGCTGTCCATTAACAAAACAAATATTGAAGTACAAGGAGGCAATTTCTCCAGTTGGTTTTACAACAAGGAAATGCAAGATGATTTTGAACGTGCAGAAAACGCAAAACTAAAAAAGGAAGTCAAGCGTCTGAAAAAAACTGCGCGGGAAAAAGCGGACTGGTCTGACAGGGTAGAATCCACTAAAATAGGTGGCGGGTCTTGTGACCGCGGGCGTATTGGGCATCTGGCTGCTAAAATGATGAAGAAAAGCAAGGCAATAGAACATCGTCATAATAAAGCGGTAGAAGAAAAGTCTAAACTACTAAAAAATATTGAAACTGCCGAAAAGCTAAAAATTCACCCGCTGGAATATCACACATCACGGCTGATTACGCTGGACAATGTGTCAGTGGCGTATGACGGGCGTGAAATTTTTAAAAACCTAAACTTTACACTCAATCAAGGAAGCCGATTGGCAATCAGCGGCGGCAATGGTTCTGGCAAAAGCAGTCTAATCAAACTGCTGTGCGGCGGTGTTGAAGACATTGCCTATACAGGGCAAATAAATGTGGGTAGCCGATTGGTTATTTCATATGTACCTCAAGACGCAAATTTTCTCATGGGCAATTTAAGCGATTTTGCACAGGCAGAAAAAATTGATGAATCACTGTTTAAAGCCATTTTGCACAAGTTGGATTTTTCTCGTGTGCAATTTGAAAAAGATATGAGAGATTATAGCTCGGGACAAAAGAAAAAAGTGCTTATTGCCAGAAGTCTCTGCCAACAAGCACATGTGTATATTTGGGATGAACCACTAAACTATATTGATATTTTATCCCGTATTCAAATTGAGGAATTGCTTATGGCATACGCGCCAACCATGATTTTTGTAGAGCATGACCGCGCATTCTGCCGCAATATCGCCACAGAAAGCTTGAACCTATCCTAAAGCATACCTTTTTGATGTTCCTTTGGGGTAAGTGTTCCATAGGGGAAGAGTGCGCGGACTTCATCTCCCGTTACGCGCTCTTTTACTATGAGAAGCTCTACAATTTTGTGCATGACATCCATGTGTTGCTCTAGGATACGTAAAGCTTCGTTGTACGCATCTTCAACAATGCGCTTTATTTCCATGTCAATTTGGTCTGCAATTTGTTCCCCATAGTTGCGCGTGTGGGCAAAATCCCGCCCAAGGAAAACTTCCTCATTTTCACTGCCAAATTGAATAGGGCCTAGGGTTTCACTCATGCCGAATTTTACCACCATATTGCGCGCCATGCCTGTTGCCCGTTCAATATCATTTGACGCACCTGTGGTGATATCTTTTAAAACCAAGGCTTCTGCGGCACGTCCGCCAAGTAGGCTGATGATGTGCTGTTTCATATATTTTTTGCCCATGGTGGTACGGTCTTCACCTGGGCAGGGCATAACATATCCTCCTGCACGGCCTGTAGGGATAATAGAAATCATATACGTTGCGTCAAGGTCTGGCAGGACTTCATGACAAATGGCATGACCTGCTTCATGATAGGCAGTGATACGGCGTTCTTTTTCGGTAATGACACGGCTTTTCTTTTCTGTACCTATGCCAACCTTTATAAATGCCCTGCGAATAGACTCCATGTCAATTGCCATTTTATTGTCGCGGGCGGCTAATAAAGCCGATTCGTTCATTAAGTTTTCTAAATCCGCAGGGGTGAAACCAGGGGTTGTTTGTGCCACTGTTTTTAAGGAAACATCTGTACCCATCTTCTTGCCTTCGGTATGCACTGCCAGTACGGCTTCGCGCCCTTTGACATCAGGTGGGTTTACGGTGATTCTACGGTCAAAACGCCCTGGACGAAGCAGTGCAGGGTCTAAAATATCTGGGCGGTTGGTGGCGGCAAGTACAATAACACCTTCATTCACACCAAAGCCGTCCATTTCTACAAGGAGCTGATTTAAGGTTTGTTCCCGTTCATCATGTCCACCGCCAAGCCCTGCGCCGCGCTTACGCCCTACGGCATCAATTTCATCAATAATAACAATACTTGCAGGGTTGCGCTTGGCTTGCTCAAACAAGTCACGCACACGAGACGCACCTACACCTACAAACATTTCCACAAAGTCAGAACCAGAAATGCTGTAGAAAGGAACATTTGCCTCACCTGCCACTGCACGTGCCAAGTAGGTTTTTCCTGTTCCTGGTGGGCCTACAAGAAGTATACCCCGTGGAATCCTCGCCCCTATTTCCCGATATTTTTCTGGGGCTTTTAGAAAGTCTACAATTTCAGCCATTTCAGCTTTTTCTTCTTCAAGTCCTGCCACTTGGGCAAAGGTGACTTTCCGTGTGTCTTGAAGGGTCATGCGGGCGCGGGTTCTGCCAAAGTTCATTGCGCCCCGTCCACCGCCGCCCCCTTGGGCTTGGGATGTGATGAAGAAAAAGACACCAATCAAAAGTGCTGCCATGAGTAGCATGGGCAACATGTTCATAAACCAACTTGGGCGTGACGGTGCTTGCACGCTCACCGTTGGGCGGGTGTAAATGTCGATACTTTCCAAGTGTTGCATAAACCCATCAATGCTGGGAATTTGCACTGTACGGGCTTCCCCGTCTGCATGAAGGACGACTTGTGCCGTACCTACATTGGGAATGTCATGACTGGGGGTCACAACCACACTGCGCACTTGATTGTTAGCCAAGTCTTGCATCATTTGAGAAAATGGATAAGGCTCTTGTTGCCCTGTTGGTGAGGCAATGCGCATGATTAAAGTGGTAAAGAGAATAATCATGATGATTAACAGCCATAGGCTGAGTGATTTTGCATGTCGTTGTTGCACGCTTATGAAGCTCCTTTCAGCACCCCTACATAGGGTAAATTACGGTAGCGTTGGGCATAATCCAGCCCATAACCGATTACAAATTTATCAGGAATGGCAAAGCCCAAATAGTCAATGGTCAAGTCCTTTGCTTCGCGGCGGTCTGGTTTGTCCAGCAGGGCGCAAAATTTCAAGGATGCCAAACCTTGGTCAGCAAAGTAGTCTTTAAGCTTAACGGCAGTGTGTCCTGTATCAACAATGTCTTCCACAATAATAACATGGCGGTCTTTTAGATTTTCTGTAGGAATATAATCCAGCGACACCGTACCAGATGACACTGTGCCGTCACCATAGCTTGAAGGTTTTATAAAGTTAATTTCCACATCTAGGGGAAGCTCCCTAGAAAGGTCGGATGTAAAGTGTATTGCACCTTTCAACACGCCCAGCAACACCACAGACTTTCCTTCATAGTCTTTGGTAATTTGCGCGCCAAGCTCTTTGATGCGTTTGGCAATGTCCTCACTACTTAGCAGTACTTCAACTGTTTCAACCATTTCTTTAGCCCTCCCATAAGGTTATCCAAATTTTTTCGCCCGTGCTGGATGTATATTTTGCATTGGTTCGGTTGTGCGTGTCCATTATCCACAAAATATCACTGCCCATGGCAATCAGCGGAATGCTATCCCTTTCAGTGGCAGGAATTTTTGTGTCGGTAAAGTAATCTTGCAGTTTTTTTGTAAACTGCCTTCCGCTTCCATCAGCCAGTGTAATTTTGTCTCCAGCCTGCCGTGTGCGAATATTAGAAGTTGTCATGTCTACAATACCATAATCAAAAGCTTTCGTACAGTACAGTCTCAGGTTTTTTTGTTGTTTATCAGGCATATCTCTGGATACGGTGACAGTTTTGCCTATTTCGGGGATATATATTGTAGACTCCAGTGCTAACGGATAAGAAAATGTAGAAGGGGTTTCTGGCTGGCGGGAAAAAATAAGGGTAGAATATTCCTTCTTTACAACCAACCCAGAAAGGTGAACCACTCGCCCAGAATGTCCTTGTGCAAGGGCAAGCACAGATAAAACATGTGCAGATGAAATGTCTGCACTGCCCTCCCGTGCTTCTGCAATGGCAATGCGCACCACCCGCCTTGAAATGGCAGGGGGTAATTCACTAAGCCTAGGGATATCAAGGGTGAGTGGGGTCAGTGCGCATGAGGCATAGGCATTCCATGCAATGCCCTCTAAAAACCTTTCATCTGCCCTTAACCACTCTGCATTTCTAGTAATGGTTTCACTCACCTTTGGATTTACATAGGTTTCAAGCAAGGGAATTAGTTTATTGCGCACTCTATTTCTTGTATAGTCGTCACTATGGTTTGTTGCGTCAGTCACAAAGTTTATGTTTGTGTCCATGAGATATTTTTCAATATCAACCCGCGGGATGTCTATGAGGGGGCGCACAATAGCTCCATTGACAGGGGGGATACCACATAAGCCCCGCAAACCTGCGCCACGGCATAAATTCATCAAAATGGTTTCGGCATTATCATCTTGATGATGACCTGTGGCGATTTTTTGTGCATTCCATGTGTTTTTTGCTTCCTGCATGAAGGTATAACGCAGGATTCTGCCCGCCTCCTCTGTGCCTATGCCTTTTTCTGTGGCAAAAGCTTTAACATGGGCGGGGTATACCACAAGCTTTAAATTGAATTGGTCACACAAGGTCTTTGCAAATTTTTCATCATGGTCTGAATCATTCCCGCGCAAATTATGGTTTATATGGATAGGAATAATGTGTCCTAGGTCAAGTGCTTCACGCAACACCAACAGCACATGCAACAGTGCAACAGAATCTGCCCCACCAGACAGCCCAACAATGACATTATCACCTGCTGTAAACATTTGATGTTGTTTAATTGTAGTGCGTACCCGTTCCGTCATGTAAAAATTCCTTTTCATGTCCATTTGTGGTATTATAGCATGAACCATTGACATTTTCTAAGAAATTTAAGGAGTTCACCATATGCCAAAACCAATTGTTGCCATAGTCGGCCGCCCGAATGTGGGCAAATCCACACTGTTTAACCGAATTGTAGGGGAACGCATAGCCATTGTAGATGATGCCCCAGGTATCACACGGGACAGATTGTATGCAGATGCCGAGTGGCTAAACCATGCCTTTACGCTCATAGACACAGGGGGGCTAGACCCTGACGCAGAAGACTTTATTACAAAACATATTTTCCGCCAAGCAGAAGTAGCCATTGAAAGTGCGGATGTGGTGCTTTTTCTGGTAGACATTAAAGCAGGGGTTTTAGATTCTGACAGGCATGTTGCAGAGATGCTTCGCCGTGCCAATAAAAAAGTCGTGTTGGTTGTCAACAAAGTAGACGTACCCACACGGGAAAATAACGAAATTTATGAGTTTTATGAACTGGGCATTGGCGACCCTATTCCCGTGTCCGCAGGGCAAGCCCTTGGGCTGGGGGATATGCTGGATGAAATCGTCAACCATTTTGGCGAAAAGGCTAACCATGACGAGGATGACGGTAAAATTCGCGTGGCGATTTTGGGCAAGCCCAATGTGGGCAAGTCCTCCCTTATCAATAAAATTTTAGGGGAAGAGCGGGTGATTGTCAGCGACATTCCCGGTACAACCCGCGACGCAGTGGATACCTTCCTAGAGCGGGGCGGCAATGAATATGTTTTTATAGACACGGCAGGACTGCGCCGTAAGAGTAAAATCAAAGAAAATATTGAGCGTTACAGTATTGTGCGCACCATTGCCGCTGTAGAGCGTTGTGACGTGTGCGTGTTGATGATTGATGCAGAAGAAGGCATAACCGAGCAAGACACAAAAATTGCAGGCATCGCCCACGAGCGGGGGCGGGCGGCGATTATTGTGGTAAATAAATGGGATAAAATTGAAAAAAGCGACAAGACCATGAATGAGTTTACCAAGCGTATAGAAACAGAACTTGCCTACATGCCCTATGCCCCCAAGCTTTTCATTAGCGCACTCACAGGGCAACGGGTGCATAAACTTTTCGAGCTGATTTACACCGTGTATCAAAACCATGCCCAGCGGGTGTCCACAGGGGTACTTAATGATGTTTTATTAGAAGCCACAGCAATGCACGCCCCTCCAAGCGACAAGGGCAAGCCTTTGCGCATTTACTATGCCACCCAAGTGTCTGTAAAACCTCCCACCTTTGTTTTATTTGTAAACGACAAAAACCTTATGCATTTTTCATACACACGCTATTTGGAAAATAGAATAAGAGAAGCCTTTGGTTTCCCTGGCACACCAATACACTTTATCACGCGGGAGCGGGCAAAAAAGGAGCAATAGAGGGAGCAAATTTTAATGGATTATAGAATCATCTCACTACTCATTGGATACGTTTTAGGCATGATTCAAACAGGTTACTTTGTAGGAAAATTGTATGGCATAGATATTCGTCAGCATGGCAGTAAAAATGCTGGCATGACCAATGTGAACAGAATCCTTGGCATAAGCCCAGCGGCAGTGGTTTTTGTTGTGGATATTTTAAAGGCGGTGACAGCCTTTATTATTGCCACATTGATTTTTAACGGAGGGGGTTCGTTTTTTCCGTCAGATTATGTAATCCCTGGGCTTTACGCAGGGCTGGGTGCAATTCTTGGGCATGACTTTCCTGCGTATATGAGGTTTAAAGGGGGTAAGGGCATATCCTGCACCTTGGGCATTTTGCTGATGATAGACTGGCGGGCGGCACTGATTTCATACATTATAGGGTTTATCCTTGTGCTGATTTTTAGATACATTTCACTGTCGTCTTTAGTCATGACTGCCATTGCACCTGTGTTATTTTTCTTTTTTGGACACAGCATGGAAGTGGTGGGTATCACCGCCGCCCTTGGCGCACTGGCATGGTTTTTACACCGTGCCAATATTCAGCGGTTATTCACAGGCACAGAAAATAAGTTTTCACTTTCTAAGCCGAAACATAATACAGTAAATAAAAAACAAAGTGAGGAGAATAGCAAATGAAAACAACGAAACAAAGGCTGTTAGCCTTAACACTTGCCCTGATGATGATAATGGGCAGTAGCATTGAACTGTTGGCAGACTATGGGAGTGGGTACGTACCCATTATGCCCCTTAGCGTAGCCAGCGAAACCGATTTAAACGCTGCACTTTTAGCCGCAGCAGGCTCTGGTGGCACTGTTTCAACCACTGGAAGTTTTAGCATAAGCGGAGTTGTTTTGATTTCTAATAATGTCACCCTTGAAATTCAAAGCGGTCACACCATTACCATCAATAGTGGTGGGTCTATTATTGCACAAGCAAATGGGAGTGCCATCCTCAATCATGGTTCGATTATGAACAACGGTTATATGGGTATTGCCAGCAATAGTGGCGGGCTTGTGAATGAGGGGACAATAACCAATCATGGCACGATTGACAGTACCCATACCCTTACCAATAACGGCACAATCATTAACGCGGGCACAATCATGGGCAGTGGTGCAATCACAGGCAGTGGCACTATTCAATCTGTCCCACCTGTACCTGGCGGACTTGTAGCAACTGCTGGTGACGGGCAAGTGACGCTTATTTGGACTGCTCCGCTAAATGATGGCAACAGCCCGATTATACGCTATGAGGTATCCAGTGACGGGGGTTCTACATGGACATCTGCTGGGCTTAACCTTACCCACACCTTTACAGGCTTAACCAATGGCACGTCATATCACTTTACAGTACGTGCGGTCAATAGTGTGGGTGCAGGTACAGCGGCAAACGTACATGCAACACCAGCCCCGCCGCCTGTACTGCTCACCGCGCCCCAGAATTTCACTGCAACGGCTGGCAACGGGCAAGCGACGCTAAACTGGGAGAACCCAGCAAATGTTGCTGGAAATACAATCCGCTTTGAGGTTTCAAGCAACAACGGTTCAACGTGGACAGATGTTTCATGGAATGTTTTTACCCATACTTTCACAGGCTTAACCAATGGCACAGAATATCACTTTAGAGTGCGCGCCGTAAATCCTGCTGGTTTTGGTGCAGAAGCCACCGCTTCCGCCACCCCATCTTTACCCGCCCATGGGATTACAGTCAATGGCGGCACAGCAAATCACACCACGGCAATCCAAGGGCAAGTCGTAACCTTAACGGCAGGTACAGCACCCGCAGGGCAACAATTTGCCAACTGGACAACCACCACTGTAGGTGTCACCATTACAAACCCAACACAGGCAAATGGTGCAACTTTTACCATGCCCAATCATGCCGTAGTCATCACTGCCAATTTTGAGTTAATCCCCCCTGTCACATGGACAGTCACCTTTAACCTTGCCAATGGCACGTATGCAGGCAATCAAACCCTCCTGTCACAAACCATTGTCAGTGGCGGAAACTCAACTGGGCTAACAAGAACCCCAACCCGTTCAGGCTTTAATTTTAACGGCTGGCAACCGCCGCTAAACCTAAACAATGTAACCGAAAATAGAACATTCACCGCCCAATGGACAGCGCAAAGTAACCCAGACGACAGCAACAGCAGTAATAGTGACAACGACAACCCAAGCCGTACCCACGCACAACAGCCCCGCATAACCACCCCGCCCCAAAGCGTTGAGGTGTATGTAGGCGGAAGTGCAACTCTGTTTGCTGACATTGCCCGTATCACAGACGGCGGTGCAATAAGCTACCAATGGCAAAGGGCAGAAGGTGCATGGGGCGGCACTTTCAGAAATATATCCCATGCCACAGGACGCACATTCACCCCCGACACCAATATCGTAGGGGTGAACCGATACAGGGTGATTGTCACCAATACCAATCACTCTTCAAGTGTGGACGGCAATAGAGAAAGCAGGGTCACAAGCCCATCTGCCACAGTAAGGGTGAATGCCCCAACAACAGCAGACGTTGTCGAAACTGTAACCTCGCCACCCACAAGCACCGCACCTGCCCCCTCATCACCACCGCCCCAGCCTGCCATACAGCCAACACCTCTACCATTTGGTGATGTAGACCCATGGGCATGGTATTCCCCCTTTGTGCGTATTGTATGGGAAAATCAGTTATTCCGCGGCACATCTCCTGATGTTTTTGCCCCCCACGATACAATGACGCGGAGCATGTTTATACAAGTGCTGGCGAACCTTGACGGCGTAAACCTTACCCCATACAGCACCACCGCCCCAGCCTTTGGAGATGTAGAATCATCTGCATGGTATTTTGCCCCAGTACAATGGGCAGTGGAACAGGGTATTATTCATGCCCAAAACAATAACGCCCTTGAGCCAGACCGTGCCATTACAAGGGAAGACATGGCAGTACTGCTTCATAACTTTATGATGAGCAATGGCATGACCATCCCTCAAGCACAAGATACTTTAACCCCATTTACTGACCAAGTAGATATATCTCCATGGGCAGTTGACGCGATAAACATGATACAATCAGCTCAAATCATCCTAGGCTATCCTGACGGCAGTTTTCAACCAAACAATACCGCCACTAGAGCAGAAGTAGCCGCAATATTTTCAAGATTTTTATTTTTAACTATGTAAAAAAAAAGCGCGTCTTTCGGCAATCATGCGGGAAAGGCGCGCTTTTTTTGTTGTGGCTTAAATAGCCCACTCACCATTAGAAAAGACTTGAACGTGTTGTCCGTCATGGGTTTTGCCTGTGACTTGTAAACAGGGTGAACCTATCATAAAGTCTACATGGCTTTGGCATTGGTTTAATCCCCTTGCCATGCGTTCTGCTTCTGTCAGGCTTTCTGTGTCTTTGACTGTGGGTGGATATCCATTGCCTAGGGCAAGATGACTACTTGCGTTTTCATCATAGATGGTTCTATACCATAATAAACCTAGGTAGGATATGGGGCTGGATTGGGGTACAAGTGCTACTTCGCCCAAGAAGTTTCCATTGGGGTAGCGGCTGATGAGTGCCTGTAAATGCTCTTGCCCTACATTTGCCTTGTAATCTATCACCTGTCCCTCTTCAAACCGTATCCCAAAGTCATCTATAATGTTGCCCATGTAGATGATGGGTTTGGTTGCGTATACAATACCTGTCACTTGATTACGGTGGGGGGCTGTGTAGATTTCATAGGTGGGTAGGTTGGATATAAATGCATTGCCTGTTTGGGTT
>Ga0123352_10010055_pt1 | contig 14837 bp, 9 predicted proteins | sample TergutLab28metaG_FD_89700 | JGI IMG/M metagenome (GOLD analysis project Ga0123352, IMG submission 89700) | Labiotermes labralis P1 segment gut microbial communities from Petit-Saut dam, French Guiana - Lab288 P1 | ecosystem: Host-associated > Arthropoda: Insects > Digestive system > Gut ... | reverse complement strand
GAAACCGGAGGGAAAGAGACCACTGGGGAGTCCTAGGCGTAGATGGGTGGATAATATTAGGATGGATCTCCAGGAGGTGGGATGTGGGTATGTGGACTGGATTGGGTTGGCCCAGGATAGGGACAGGTGGCAGACACTTGTGAGTACGGTAATGAACCTTCGGGTTCCATGAAATGAGGGGAATTTCTCGACTAGCTGCAAACCAGTTAGCTTCTCAAGAAGGACTCTGCACCATGGAGTAAGTATTATTCTCAATCTTAACATTTCCATAACCTTCTCACTTAATACACTGATCTGTTTAATTTTGATACAAATATCTTTTGGAGGGGCTTCTCTGTGTATACTAAAGAAAGAGACTCACTGGAAGACCAAAGCTGAGATGGAGGGTTCAACCTATTGGGGATCAGAGCAAACACACTTGAAGGCCCAAACTTTGACAATGATGACCCATTATCACTTTATCATTGAGAAACCTTGTTGCAATAGGCGGTTCCAGTGAACATATCATGAAAAACATACCATCACAAAACACATGTTAATGAAGCAAATTTGTAGCATTACAATCTAATGGACACATACACTTTATACTGCTACTGCAAGCTCACCATGAGACTGCCTGCCAAGCAAACCAACAAACCTCACCCCTCTAGCTGCACTCATTCTCAGTCATAATGTTTTACACTGGTCAACAACTGTAACTGATAGCTCACACAAGATACAATTCTGCATTAACTATAATTCATTACATTCCACAGAACATTCCACTTTTAACAACACCATGGAAAGAAGTCCCATGGACAGATGTTATCAACATCTGCCTGTAGCCCTCCTGTTTCCCCTAGTAAATTTCATTCCCACTTTGTATCTGTTCTATCCACAGAGATGTGGCACTTGATTACCTTATAATAACCTTCAGCAGCATCAAGCACTTTGGTTTGACTGTCACATGCTACAGAGAGCTCGAAGGGAATACAAAAGGAGAGAGGCACAGGGTGCCTAGAGTACTATCACATTCTACAGTGAGCAGGAGGGGAATACAACAGCAGGCAGACACAAGGTGCCTCAAATGTTATATCCCTCACATCAGACTTGCTCCATGTTCTGAACATAGAATCAATGACTACAGTGTACAGGGCATTTCTTATTAAAGTTCTTAATTAATCAGCTAGTCAAGAAACTCCCCAATTTTACAAGTGTCTACAAAAGCCAAACACTGGACCTGTTCGTGATGCGTTCAATCCACTACCTCACTAACCATTTCTCTTCGCATTATCTTCCCACATATGCTTATATCGCCCTTCATATCTTCACTTTAATGTTCGTTTTGTGTGTATCATCAAAGCACGAAAGTTTCGTATCCCACCCACTTCATCCTTCTTTATTCAACCCCTTCAGTGCTATAGTCTGTATATGTTCCCATCTTACAGTGTCACCGGTATTACCCATTTCCATGGAAGCTCAAACACACAGTATGCAGTAATTTCCTTCTCATGCAAAATGTGCAGCTCAGACTACCACACTAATGAATTAAAACTGCATGCCATCTGTGGGAGAGCTGCACAAATTATTATGGCTCTGCAAGTCTCTCTAGTTCACTGGTGAGAAATCTTGTGTGTTTCCAACGCAATCCTTCAGATACCAAGCAAAACAACCAGCAAGGACAGCACATTTAAAACATGGCACTAAAACAAATAACCAGCCTATGTGAGTGGAACAATAAAATTGATCGAGTTCCTTATGCTGTAAATTTTAACATCAGTCTCTTACTTCCTCTTTCTTAGGTCCAAATAATTGGCTTGGCATTCTGTACTCCGTGCTCTTACTGACAGACTGTGTTTCATACTTAGAACTTGAACAATGTAATAAGCAAGAAATGTTCTGACGTTAAGTCACCCATCTGCACACAGATATTACCTCGTCATATTCATCATCAGAATCCTGTCGCTCAATGTACTCGACCACACCACGATCATTGTATCCACCACCATAACCTGTCCTTTCTTCCACTTCGCCATATTTGGGGGCATTGCACATATTGCAAGACTGGCGGCGTGCCCAGTTTACATTCCCACACCTGCAACAGTCATTACAATGAATTCCTTCCAATTAATTTTATATACATGGGTCCGTGCATCGTGAATCGAACTTAATAACTGTCCAACAAGATGTGACTTATTCAGTTTATTACATTACAGTAGGCAGCTCTACATGTTTCAGGCAATGACACCCATCATCAGGAGCTCGTACAGCTGTAAATACAGCTTCTGGTATTTAAATTATACATTAGTATTAATAGCAGCATATTTTACTCATTGCAGTTAATCAATACCAGAAGCTGTAATTGCAGCTGTACCAGCTCCTGATGATGGGTGTCAACACCTGAAACATGTAGAGCTGCCTACAGAAATGTAATAAACTGAATAAGTCGCATCTTGTTGGAAAATTATTAAATTCTTTCCAATTACTTCATTTCCAACCCCATCTGTACCATCTACAATGGGCAAATCCCATGACAGCTACATGCACAGAAGATTAAGAAAGTATAAACCACAACTGTCTTCTCACCACAATTTGTGGCAGTATATAGAGGGTGGTAGTTATTCAAAATCCTGTATAATTGGGAAATTAAGCTCAGAGACTTCCATTGTCACTAAGTGAGGATGGTACTATATTGGAGTATCACTACACATAAAACTGCCATCCTGTATGCCAAGTACTGTAGGTGTTGTAAAGGAATGTAAAGAGCAAATTTATATAACACTTTGCAAGTGAGCACAATGATTTGAAAAGCCTAAGAGTTAAACACTGACAAGTACTAACAATGGACATGTCAAGAAAAATTATATTGAAAGCTTTCCAAAAGGGGATAAGAAAGGGTTCATAACACCAGGCTTGCACTTAAACAACTGTGGGTCTAATGACAGGTATGAATGATACCAAACTTTAGATGAAGCAGCCAGATCCCTCTACCCCAATGTGATTCACTATCTTGCTGTTTCTCCAGAAGGGCTTGGAAAAACTAGCTAACAACTCTCGAGAGCTGTGTGTGTGTGTGTGTGTGTGTGTGTGCGCGCGCACGCATGCGCATGCGCACATCAACCAAATGTTTTTTTCTACACGTAACTGGCCTCAAATTAATTGCAGATACAAACCTACTGTTACAATGCTATTCCCAAGACAGATAACACACTGAACACAGGCATATAATACTGTTATGTCTCACTGTGCTGATGTCCTATTTATTGCAGATACAAATCTGCTGTCACAAAGCTAACACACTACAGATATAAATGTGTGCAAGTCTAAGATTATCTTCTTTTTTGGGGTTTATCAAGCATTTGAGGCCAAGCATGGGTGTGAAACTTGGCATCTCACACTGAGGAACACTGGTTGGGGGTGTTCATGAATTGGTTGCTGAGGCAGATGTTTGGGCCTAAGGGGGAAGTGGTAACACTGGAGTGGAGAATGCTACATAACACAACGCTGCATGATTTGTATCCTCACCAAATATTACTGGGCTGATCAAATGAAGACTAAGATGGACTAGACATGTTGCATGTATGAGGGGAAAGGAAACGAAAACAGTGTTATGGCAGGGTAACTTGAGGGAAAGAGAACATTTGGAAGACCTAGGCATAGATGGGCGAAGTACTGGGACTTTATAAATGTGGTATTAAACCTCTGAGTTCCATAAAATGGGGGGAATTTGATTTAATGATGACCCATTAGGTTTTCAAGAAGAGCTCACACCATGGAGTTACATCAAAACACATTTTAAATAACACCTGCAGATCTTCATGGATTCTATCTGCCGTAACTAAAAGTAATCTCACTGCAGCAGCTTCTTTGCCTACACACTTAGTGATCTTAGCTGCTCTGGCAGTCAGTGTTGAATGTGAAAAATTACTGTGAATATGAAGTGGCCGTGGAATACATTCTAACCCACTATAGACTAACAGTGTGTCTGAGGCATGACCAGCTGCCCTGTCCAAACAGACGTGCCAAATCCCTGATGCATTTTTAAGCCCACATTTGGTTTGTGCCATGCTTTATCACCAACAGATGGTAGCATCGTCCATTTCTGTAAATTTACTCGACCAATGACTCCATTATATTCATCAATATACACCACAGAAGATGTAATAAAACAACAAACCACAGGGAATCTCTACCATTTAAATGTACCTGCAATGGCAGACAGGGTGTATTAATATACTGTATATCTTGAAGGAGCTGTGGGCCGGGTAGCTCAGTCTGTATAGTGACTGACTAGGGGCTGGACGGTCCGGGATCAAATCCTGCTGGTGATGAGAATTTCCACCCATCCAGACTGGACCTGGGGCCCACTGAGCCTCCTGTAAAATGGGTAACAGGTCTTTCCCTGGGGTTAAATGCAGCCAGGCGCGCTGCTGACCACTCACCCCCTTCTTGTGCCACGGTAATGGAAGAGTAGAGCTATACCTCTACCCACCCTCTGGGCCACATCGGGCCTGTAACGGGATCACTTTAGATCTTGAAGGAGCTAAATGATATTATAAAATTTCTCTGCACACTGTCAAGAAGCATAAAATCCTGACTGGAAATAGTAGCCTCTACACTGAGAATTACACCTGCAAGTCGCCAGACATGAGCTGTAGTGTTACAAATAAACATGTGGTGTTGGTCATGTAACTGTAGATTGGAATCCGTGTATGGTACACTGCTCATGAAATAGAAATATGTTGTAACACACACAATTTGTCAAGCTAAGATTCCCTCATTACTAGACAGCACAGCGAAAACACACCTTCTGTCAAAATGTTGTGTACACAAAAAAACTGCTTCTACTTATATTTTCGTAAAATCATAACACGCTTCAGTGTTTGTCTGTCATGGACCTGTCAAGTTTTTCTGCCTCCTGTACAATTTAGCATGGGTGGGTTACAACAAGCCACCGTTTCGTACGCAGCATACAAAAACTGCTAAACTCACTTGTTACATTGCCAGTCATCTGCACTAAACAACCCACGGCTCTTTTCTGCAGCTGCTTTCCCAATTTCTTGGCCCAGTTTCTTCTTCTTAGGTGAGTCACCCTTCTCTAAAACAATACACAGTTAAGACATAATAAGGCAAACACAGTATACAGTGCATAAAACAGAAAGTAATCCCTGTCAATGTCAAGGAGGCATTAAGGGGGTTCAGAGATATAGTTCCACTCATTCATAACCTCGGACCTAAATGGAGATGTGCGAGTCAGCCTCGTGCCATAGATGCTCTAACCCTGGGAAAATAACGCTTGGCACCTATTGAGGAGGAGGCTGGGTTGGACCCTGCAGTCTGGAGGTTCAGCAAAACAGAAAAATTTCTTGCCCCTCCCAGGAATCAAATCCCAGATCATCCAGCCCACAGCCTGGTCACTATACTCAGCTATCCTAGCTCTGTGTATTACAGAGAATGGCTGAATGTAATCTGTTCTATGGAACGAAATGTGATCAGTGGCAGGGAAACAGATTAAGAAGAAGGCTGAGGTTTACCACTGAGGGTAACTTTAGGTGATAAAGAAAGTGAAGTAACAAATGTAACATCATGACAAGAAATGGATCTTGAGTCATCAGTAATAATAAAAGTAGAATACAGAGTGCTACAGTGGTATGGTGTTATTAGATGGAAGGGGGAGAGATAAAACAATAAAAATAAAAAGTACTCAACTGGTGAAGCTGCAGAAAGGCCATCTATATGTACATGGAAAACATAAAGGATGCTTCAGGAGTAACATGCTGTACCTCAGGAAAACATTCCTTAGGTTAATTTACACTGATATAACCAAACATGCCTACATCTGACGTAGAACGGTTACAGAGATAATTGATGCGAGAAAAATATGGTCTTTTTGAGGTTCAACATATTGTATGTTTAACAGAACGCATCATCTGTAAACTGGACAGGGCTGTCCCTGAGCCGACAGCCTAGCCAAACCATGCTGAGGCCTGTGTGCTATGTAAAGCATAACTTATGATAGTGCAAGTTTTTTTTTTGCTTACTCAACATCTTTATGTCAATCAGATGTTAAGAACAGATACTGACATACAGGAACTGCAAATTCCTCCTCATTTTAATACATATTTGGTAATCAATAAATGTCTAACAGTTCTCATTTTTTTAAAACTCCTCTTGCCTTATCTCCACAATCGTTCAACTTTGGATATACATATTTTTGGTCATATCAATATGATTTAACATAATTAACATTCCTCCCATAACACCCTGTACACAAAGTTGAACAGAAGATGAAGATTTGGATGATGGGCATTGGGAAAACAGTTGCTGTTAACTGTAGACAAGAAAAAGAATAGCTGCACCTGAACACTACACATTACACTACCTTGTGCTTCATTTTAATTCAAAATGTCACCTTGTCCAGGTAGTGCACCCAGCTGCCCTATGTTCTGCTTATTACTAGGCTGTGCAGGACATCCCACACACAAGGTGGACATAACCCTCATATTAGTGTTCCAGTTAGAAGAACATTTCACACTTCATGGGACTGTCTCATTTCTCTGGTAAGGCACATCAGATCATTTAATTACAGGCAGAAATCATTACAAAACTACAATGGTGACAAACAATGTCAGCTCACTTCATTAGGATATTAATAAGGTTAAAACTGAGGGTCTCCCAGGGCATGTTCCCACAAAACTAAATAGCATTACATACTAGTACACTTAGTATTATCCTCCCCAGTATTCTAAAAACTTATTTTATTGATTTATCGTTATTTAATGTTGTAGTGTTTAAAATGCGTTAAAATATGCACAACTCTCTACTTGGAGAAGTCAGAAGACAAATTTGATAAGCAATTAAAAAAATAAATGGCAGTATACATTTCCATGCATGCTGTGTTGTTACTATGCACACCAAAAAACCAAAACATGATAAATGGAGCTATACCTCCGCCTCCCTTGTGCCTGCACAAGCATATCATGGAGTGACCTTCACCTTTACCTAACAGGATTGGAATTGTGACCCGCAACATTTTATTTATATGTGTTACATGCCTGTCAGATGTATGTATATTTAATAATGCATTAACATACATAATATTGAAGACGCTGACATAAGCATCAAATGTTTATATGTATGTGTGATGTGTGTGTGTGTACCTCCAAGATATAAGTGCTTGTCCTGTCTTACTGATTTCCTGTTAGGCGCCATGTTATTCACCGCTAAGTGTAAAAATAATGTAACAATGTATCAATAGTCGATAAAACATTTAGAGTCCCATAATAAACAATACCTACAGCAGTATGTGGGGACCGCGACAGCACAGTGGTTAAGGTGCTGTGCTAAAAATCAGAAAGTCGCTGGTCCAATGCCAGCTGGTGTCACTGGAATTTTTCAATGACATAATCCTTCCGATCGCACTATGGTCCTGGGGTCAACTCAGCCTCTAACAGAAATGAGTACCAGGAGTATTTCCTGGGGGTAAAAGCGGCCAGTCCGTAAGGCTGACAACCTAACCGCCATCCTGTGCTGTTGTCACGAAATCTGGATACCTTAATTTCCTGGAACCCTCTGGGCCTGTCCAGGCATGTAACAGGATGGCTTTTACAGCAGTATGGAAACAGTACATACAGGCATGCTGCAAAGCTGTTTCATAATGAAAAATCTTCATGAGGTCTAACACAAACCAGTTCTCTAATAATAATCTCAACCTGATACCTCTAAAACACAAGCAGGACTTACTATTACTGAGTTCGTCTGCTTTGTGTTGGAAAATGGATGTTCCTGCATTAAAAACTGATACTGATACCATACTACTGTATATACCTTACCTTTGTCACACCGATTACAGGTGTCTCTGCGTGCAAAGTTAACATTCCCACACCTGAAACATGCAAGGTAATTAAGCTCACATTTGAGGTGCTCACAGCAGTACCTACTAACACTGCTTTCTTCTTCACTGTAGGTTTTACTAACCTAAACACATTGTGAACACATTCCCTCAAAATTATACACAATTAAAAAATTGCACAGAATTACATAGTGTCATAGTCCAAAACACAGCATATCTTTTACACTCATTACATACAGTCAAATGGCATGATTTTTTGTACACTAGTACCAAATTTATTTTTGAAATCTGCATTTGTTTGATGTAAATTATTAAGACATATATATGCATGTACATTCAATTATATCAAGTATGCAGTCTTTGCCAGGATCTTGTTACCTACCTTTTAAGTGTCATACATTTTTGTTCCAGATGGACTGAAATATATAACTAAACCTAAAGCAATGCCCTTCTGTGCAACCACTGATGGGGATGGAAAATGGTAACTTTCCACTTCTCAGCTTCAATATATAAACTAATATCACTTAAAACATGGAATGAAAAATCTGCATTCCAGTATTTAATTTCCTTCCCATGACTGGAATGCAGAATATGTTTTCCAGCTCCTTTAGCTATGTTTGTAATTGAACTGATAATTATGGAAGGTGGAAGTTGGTTATTCAGGTCAGGGAAGGAGATTTAAGCACAAGTACGTGTGCAGTCATCTGAGTGCATTATGAGAAGTAAGATAGGTTACATATTTATTATATATACCAGATGCTTTGGAAATTCCATTTCTCCCAATAATTAGTAATTTCAATCTACTGGATGCTTTACTACACAGCTTTACACAGCACACTAGTTTTACTGAACAAAAACCCTACATCTGCCGCAACAACTCATGACAGCAGTGGTGATTATGGCAATGACAGAAAAAATTCACTGTATAATCTACAAATCATTGTATATATTCCCATCCTCCTCTGGAAACAGTTGCTTCTATATTCAAAGTACTCTTCCAAATCTAATATGATTTTGTGCCTCTAACAATATGGATTATAAAACGCTTTCAAGTGCAAAAAAAAATTATTTATCATAAGTCACATCAACATTAAAAAAAATTCATGTCTGTACCCTCTGACTGCCATGCAAAATGTAAAATTAATATCAACTGACTTCCTCCAACAAGCATAATTTATTCAAATATGATGTTATTCCTCCAGCTTTTTTCTTATGGCAGTGTCTTCTCTACATAATGTTACTATTCGTTTCTTATTTTTAGTCTTCCAAAGTCCTCAAATGTAATAATCATATACCGGAATATCTACGCAATTGGTTTAAATACATTCTTGAATTATATTAAAACTTCCTTAAGTGTTATTCACGTGTAATTGAAATACATCTCAAATCCTGTCGTATATGAACAGCAATTGGCACTGCTCCACTTAATCATGATAAAAATATTAAACCACAAAACTGTGGTTTTGTATAAACGTATATCATGTGAAAAATATCGCAGGAACAATACTGCTACAGAAATCGTAAATGGGGCAAAATTCGGTCTTTGGCTTTCTATTCAGACAATATACTATAGTTAAAAAATTAAACCGAAAGATGCTGCATACTGTGGATCGCTACAAATCCAATCGCCTTCGCTCATTCGAAACCGACTACTGCCTGATGATGGCTCCATCGCAGCCGTACTATTGCCTGTCTTAGTCTTTAAAAAACAAATCGCTTATTTAAATTTCTGAAGAAACGTAATGGAAACGACACTTCATAAACTCGATTAACTATACAGTAAACACCTTTCGTTCGTTCCCCACTTCACTTTTTTTTTTTTTACACATGCAACACCCACAACTATCAACTAGCAATAACGTATTTTCGTCTCTTCTCTTTAACACGCACGCGTATGGCCCTCAGTGGATACCATGTAAGTTCTAACGAAAATAACAGACATGAAAAATCCAAAGAGTGTATTTCCGCGGTTCATAACATTTCGTTTTTAAGACTTATCAGTGCTCCTCTTTCGTCATTCATGGCAAACGTAAGAACGAGTTTTGTTTTTTGTTTTTTCTAATTTGCATATTGGAAATACATTGGCAGAACAAGAACCTCTACACTTAGAAAATGACATGTGGTACATTTGGATTACAACAGCAAAGAATATTCTCTAACGTTCACATCAAATGACAAGAATCGCCGCAAGATGGCTGAACATTGATGACCTCTAGGTGAGAAGTTATCCGCGGTACTGTAAACACTAAATATATTACTGAAGTTATTAATCCACAACGGCGATAGCAAAAGAACGCTGCAGTTAACCGTCAGGTAAAGCGTTTATGTTTATCAACCATACATTAATTAAATCATGGGAATACATCCCAATCACGGATAACAGAACCCTTTGGACATTGTGCGGCACCCTTAAATCCCGGCAGCATTAAGTTGGCAGGTAATACCCATTCTAGTTCAAACATCCATGTGCCACGTTTTTTAATTCCTATCTGCTTAATGTAGGTGTAGATAAATGAGGTCAGCGCATGGCAGGGTGTGTGGGTAACAGCGCTAAAAACATACTTGTTCCAACGTCAAATAGATAAACCAGCGGCGGCCACGGAGCTCCTATTAAACAGTTTTCGCTTACTCCAACCATGGAGTCGGTCTCTGACCGCACACAACAGGTGCGTGCTGTGAATTATGTAACGCGTCGTTTTCAGAACTCTAATCCGCGTGAGGGAAAAATGTATAGTCTTGTGGTTCTTTGTTCCAGTGTGTTGCGTGCATGTGGAACGCAGTAGGTTATATTACGTTTTTAATTTTATGTATAAATGTTCTGATCGTTGCAAAGGACATGTGAAGTTTGTTTTAATGAGGATTTGTTGGCCATGCAATGCGAGGGTAAGTTTCGTTTTGACGTAATTTTTTGTTGCTATGGAAGCTCAGTTTGATGGTTACTTTTATACATTAAACGACACTTTATTGTTCTGTATGTAATGTGATATGCAGATGTTTTACATTCGTTCAGTGTTCAGCAGTAGGTGACGTCTTGCGTCGTACATTGCACGCCTGCTTACAAAGATGGTGAAGATGGTCGAGCGCGCCTCCATTTTGACACACGGCGTCTTAAAGGAGAACCTGTTGGATGCTCAAATCGTAGTTTCCGAAGAATCCAATGCGGTATGTTCTTAAGATGATGGACAGACAGTATGAATTACCGTAATTCTGAGATAGACTCCTTAGATTTTCATACCGAACCAAATTTAACCTACAAAACGTGTTGAAGTTTTTACAAGAAATGCATTCGTCTTATTATTGAATGTACTATTAGTTTTAATAAACGATTCATTGCCTTTTTTTTTTGTTATTGTATTTCTGAAACTGGTAAGTTATGAATCCAGATTCTGTGAAAGAAAGTGCCTTAGGCAGTCGTTACTAGAAATACTTTAAACAAGAGTGGATTTATGATGAGTTTGTAATATAATTTCTTGTTTTACAGTGCTACTGTGTGGATTGACGAAGTTCTGTCAGTGAACAAAAATAAGTCTTGTACCACTACAAGTTTACTGTAAATGTTATGAGTGATGTGATATAATACATTCCTGTAATTTTCACTTTTGAGTGGATTATGAGGAATGTACTTCAGGTATGTAATTAGTGGGCAAGTGCGTGTGTGTGTGGTGACCTTTGATGTGATCATGCTGGATTAGACAGCTTGCAAGAAAGATGCCCTGCATGGTCTGTGTGTAAAGTGGAAACAACCAGTGATTTTCTGCTTCATTTACAGGATTGCAAGGCCCGAGATGCATGTGCAATTGAAGTTCTTAGTCATCTGTTAGAAATCTGGGAGTGCTTGTTCCTGCCACCGTCTTCGAGATGAAACTGATGGGTCCTGCCAGGTGAAAGCCATTCTTCAAGTCAAAATGAAGAAAGAGCGTATGACATTCCACGACCGTTAGCATGCTCTAGAACTGTGTTTTTGAAATAAAATATACAGTTGAAATCTGGTTAACCGGCTCCTCGTTATTGCTAAATGGGGACACTGTTTGTACAGACTTGACAAACCCAATATGATGTGCCTGCTGTGTATTGTGAGAGGTAACCCATCTGTACACTGCTGTGCGGAGTAGTACGAAAGTCAGCTTGGCTGCACAAGTATTGAATGATCCTGACAGCAAGTCTCAGCACCCTGGTGTCTGCAGGTAAAGAACAAGTACCCTGCATTAATTCAGTCGTAGTATGAAGCCAAGAGCTATTGAAATTTAATGAATGTATGTTGGGAAGTATTTTTTTTTTAATTAACCATGATATTGAAGCATATTTTGTAATGGTTCTTTTGGAAGGGTTCCGCAGTGAATACTTGCGTACTACTGGAAGACCTAAGGGGATTGGTAAAATCCTTGATAGTGCAAGCAGTAACACTGTAAGGAACACACTGTGTGGTATTTGCACCTTGGTTCAAAGAGTTTCCCCACTGTGGGACAGTTGGAGGGTATCCAGGAAACTAATATTCTTACGTGCCTTTCATTTACAGGTGTGTGTAATGGGTATTGGGAGGAGGAGGAGGAGGATGCGCAGCTTGTGTGCTACATGCATGTCTGCCTTAAGGAATCTGATACGCTTCCCCATGAGATCACGAACACATGTCCTGGTAGGGAATGGCATGACAGTATTTTTAGCAGTTTTTATGTTGCCTAGAAAGTACAGCAGGATGTCAACAGTGCTGTACTTCATGGTGACATGAAACTGCTCAGTAGCATATGTTAGTGGCAGTGGCATACTTGCTTTAGTTGGCCTCATGACTATTTTATTGGAGAACTGTCAATAAATAGACAAGTTTCTCCAAAATAAATCAGAATACTGCTTAATGTCAAGGATTGTAGTTAACCAGAAACAATTTACAACAAATTTTGGTGCCTGTACATTTGTGGGGGGCATCTAACCCATGCCCTCCCTTCACCACTGTATTGTGGATAGGTGTGGGCCTTACGTATGCTACTGTTTAGTGATTTTGTTTCTAGACATTTGGTGATGGTTACAGGTGACACGACGCTGATGAAGGCAGTTCACATGCACACATCCATCTGATGTAGAAGTTGCTTTGTAACGCCGGAATTAAATTCCCATTCATTGGTTGGACACTAATTTTTGGGTAGCGGGTGAGGCAGAATAGTGAAGTCTGAATCTAACTTTATTTTCATATTAGGCGTTATTTGTTGGTGTGATCTTGGGGCATAATGGTTGCCATCATTATCTGCGGAGGTAACTTGTAGTGTGTTAGCCATCCAGAGCTTAAATATGCAAGATAGGTAGACCTATTTTTTGACAGTTACAAAGTTTTAAGAATAGTTGTATGCACCATAAGTGTGATGCAAATGTAGTGAATTTTCTTCTTGTATTTTATAAACATGGGGGACCGTGGTAGCACACTGGTTAAGGTGCTGTGCTACAAATCAGAAGATCGCAGGTTCGATCCCAGCTGGTGTCAGTGGCTGTGGCTGGACGTCTGGCGCGCTCTGCATCCGTCACACTCGTGCGGCCATTTTCAAACATTTCAATCCACTCATAGACGATTCTACGAGAGAGAACTTTATCCCCATACTGAGCACACATGCGGAGATGAATTTGTGCTCCCGGCACACCTTATGCCCACAAAAAGCGTATGACTGAATGCTGTTCTTTGTTGCAATTTATAAGTTTCGCAGCCATCTTCACCACAGATGACAACTCATACTAAATTGCAAGGTCAGCCGGCTTGCCCGACTAGTCACATGACACTCAGACATGAGCAATTACTACTACTCCGCGCCCTCGCCGTGTCCCGCGAATATATAAAAGGGTGGAAACTTTTTGAATTATCCTCGTATAACCATTCGTTATTCTCCAACTGGGTCCATATCGTTTTGTTAATTTCGGCGACTCTCTGAGAGCAGCTAGGCGTATTGTTGGGGCTAATTGTAGCATTTCAACCTTGCATTCTTCGTGCAAATGAGTTATCGGCACTGGGCCAGTTTGCTTGCATATTCTGTGGTGATAACTTATTAGTTTACATTCCTTGAGTTCGCTTGCCTTTAACTTTGTATAAAATCTTTTGGCTACATTCATTACCAAGTATTCTCATTCTGGTATGATAAAAGTAAATTTGTTATCGGTGTTTTGTATTTTAATGGTAAGGGGCAGTACGTGATATAAATTGTAAACTGATTTTTCAAGGGTAAGCGAATCACATATGCAATAAAATTATTCTCAATAAACACATCTAAATATTTACAGTTCGGTTTTGATAAGTGGCACTCAGTGGGATGGGTAATGATAGTTTACTTGGAATGTCAGCTTGGTTAATCTCTAATTGTTTCATTATCTGGGCTGGAGTTATGATATGTGGCTGCAATATTCCCTTCTGGAATTGTTAGTTGCGTCTGTTAACATGTCATAGTTTCTTCTGCACTCTTAAAATTCTTTCTAGTTGCAAATTGTGTTCATTGGCCGTAAGAAGCATGGATGTACCAGTACACATTTCCTTAACCTTTATCCGACGAACGTACCCGATCCTTTTAAATCGGTATCTTACGAACGCACCAAATGGGTGCGCTGCGGCCATTTAAATGCTCCGCACAGTCATGTACAGGCTTAGTATTATAGCCCCACAGGTTATCTTCACATTATATAAAGTTTTGTGGTGAGATTCACGCTCCGGCTACTTTACCAAATTACGTACATATGCACGTCATGAACAGCAGTTCCTACCCACCCTGTAACCTCAGAAACTCCGTCTGTTTGTTATGCTAAGCAAGTGGCTTATTCCCTTCCTACGAAACGTTTTGCACTGATCGTATTTCGTCTGTCCAGCACTTAGACCGCACATTCCACTGTGAAGCCTCATTCAGTCTGCCAAGCTTCACTGTTATAGGAAGTATATTTGTGACGCCTTGCATCGTTAAAAATTTTCTTCCTGTGTACCCTGCTTCCACACACTCCTCTCCGCCCTGCATAGACCCGACGGATATATGGGACCATTCTTGTG
>Ga0123352_10010054_pt1 | contig 14837 bp, 11 predicted proteins | sample TergutLab28metaG_FD_89700 | JGI IMG/M metagenome (GOLD analysis project Ga0123352, IMG submission 89700) | Labiotermes labralis P1 segment gut microbial communities from Petit-Saut dam, French Guiana - Lab288 P1 | ecosystem: Host-associated > Arthropoda: Insects > Digestive system > Gut ... | reverse complement strand
ATGTAGTGGCAACTTGGAATCTTGGGAACCATCTCAGCATTTGCTTATAGACACAGGGAAACCAAGAAAAACCTGTGTCGAGATGGCCGGTCACAGGACCTTCCGAATACTGACTTCTAGCCAGCAGTCCGGCATCTAAAATATAAAAAAACAGCAATGCACACAGTACAGTACAACAAATAAACATAAGATGACAACAATACACACAAGACAACTACAACAATACATACAAGACAACTACAACAATACACACGGCCAACCAACAACAATTACAAACAAGACAACTTAAAACTCGCAACAATACACACGAGACAAATTAGAATACATGTACAAAGGTAAAAACACCCAAGTAAGAGAGTACTGCGTCTGGTTTCTTGTAATTGCCCCCCCCCCCAATCATTAATTCACTTACGCTTTCACCACAGTCCGTCACTTCTCGTCACTTACTACTCCTATAAACCTTTTCCATAAAGACTCGTCCCCCCCTCCCTATACTGCACTTCGCTTCACCTCATTCCACTTCACTTCGTTCACTTTACTTCGCTACACTTCATATTATATGACTTTTCACTTCACTTTTGACTTCAATTTTGACTTTTCACTTCGCTAGACCTCACTTCTCTACAATTTTCGATGATTTCCAGCACACTTTCCTTCCTCTTAGTTCAATTCAATTATCACTTTCCTTACCCTCTTTTTAAAAGTGACTGGTTTGCAGGGGAGAGTTACTAACACTTCTGTCGGTAACTGGGTATTGAAGGAAATATAGATGGAAAGTTACAAATGACGGGAAAACGAGGAAGAAGACGTAAGAAGCTACTGGATGACCTTAAGGAACAGACAGGATACTGGAAATTGAAATAGGAAGCACAAGATCGCACCGAGTCGAGAACTCAAAAACGGAAAAAAGCTATGAACCTCTCGTAAGTTAGACTGCAGAATGAATCGTGTTCATGTTCATGACCCACCACTGGGAATGGGTTGAATACACGTACAGTCTAGCAAAGCGCCGTTGTGAAAGAGATACCAAACCTTTGGATTCCACAGAAGGCCGAATCTTATGATCTGCTGAACGGCTACAAGGCGCTCGAACAGGATGCATATTTCAAGCGTATGTAGTTCAGATCTTGGTAACTGCCCACCTAAGAGGACTCAAACCTGTGTCTCCCGATTATCGCCATTAAATGGATCGCAAGTTTACACTCGCTGATATAAAACGGCCAAGAGCTCACGCCTAACCAAATAAGATGGCCAATGCAGAGTTCAGCCGAAAAGGTTTCCAGCTGATATAAATCACCATGCGTTGGCAGCAGAAAGGGAAGTGTAACATTTTGCTTGATAAGACAGTTTGGAAGCTTTTAAACAAATCGTACAGCAACATTTTACAGGCACAAAAAAATCCGGAGCAATTTAACAAATAAGTTACGCTTACAGTTGTCATAGGCACTTCCCCGTGAGTTGACATACAAGCCCATATTTGAATAATTCAATAGCACGGTTTATATTCACAAGAAGGAAATATGTCTTTGTGCAAGCGAACAAAAATAGAAGGAGTTCATGAATACTGAAGTAATCGAAGATCATTCATCTCGCAAATTCTGCTGCGTAAGTGTACACATTTGTTGTCAGAACTACATTTCCCGTTTCTTTGTAAGGTTCAATTGCTCTTTATAAAAGAACTCCATTCCCTGCTCTTAGCATACAGCTGCACATTAGAACATTACACCTCCAAGCAAATTTATTCAACAAAAGCTATTACAAAACCGATTCCACAAAAACGCGGCTTGTTCAATGAAAGAATGTTATATCATTTCGCTTTTCTTGTAGAAAGAAGTAAATTAATAACAACAGTGTGTTAACCAAGTAAAGTCGTCCTTGACCACGCAGAGTTCCACTTAATATCTACATTAGATAAAGGTGAATGGTCACCATCATGTCCCGATCGGTTTACCACTAGCGAAAAAATACCCGATTTCCCACCGATTATGAAATTGGTTACACCCCAGGGTCGCTCTCGGCGCTTGGGAGTAGAAGAAAGGCACTCCTGCCTCGCCGATATCGAACAAGCATGCTCGGTCGTCCGCACCTTAGACTAGCCACTAAACCTACTGAGCTATTCTGGCTCCTACTACATATCTGCTTCATATTACGAACTTTGAAAATGTCCGCAGGTGCAAGTAGACTGAGTAGCAAGCAATATTTGGGAAATGGTTCCGCTTGACCGTGTTCTTGACAATGTTCAAAAACATTTAGTATCAAGGAAATTGTCCGAAGGAAGCTTTCCTTGCTGGCTTTGAATGGACAACAATGGTAACGTCAAAACAACGATATCTTCTAAAATGTTACGCAAGTTTCCTCGGCTTATATTGACAATGACCGGTATACAGGTTCTTATAATAAAACCAACTAGATGCACTAATTTCTCAAATTTATTTTTGGAATAAAACTCTACATGTTTCGGGCAGAGGAACTGTCCGAAACATGTAGAGTTTTATTCCAAAAATTAATTTGAGAAATTAGTGCATCTGGTTGGTTTTATTATGAGTTGGTTTTATTATGAGAATTTATCACGATGCACGGTCACCTGAACGTCAAATTCGGTGTACAGGTGTTTTTAAAATACCAGATGTGTGCTTGAAAACAAGAAGGTTCAATATCATTAGAATTAAGCCACAGTTCATTAGACATAATTATGAAAAAACATTACCAGGCTATTCCGTTCACATCTGTTAGCGCAATGTCCATTAATTATAAAGTCTACAGCGTTTTATAAAATAAGGTACAGAATAATAATAGACAGCAATACTCTTCTACATATATGTATATTCTTTGTGATATATTCTTTTGTACGAGCGACAGGCATAGTCTCTTAGTTTCAGGGATGACAGAACAGAGTTACCAGTGTCTGAAAAAAAAAACCATGAAAATATTTGCAATTAAGAAGAATGAAACAAATAAGTGATTCACGGCATTACAAAACCCGAACAAAAACCGCGTTCTTCGTACAAGCCACCCAGAAAGATGGCCACGTACTATGCCTACAATCCGACAGCGCATAGGAGTCCAAAGTTTGGTTGAAAAAAACACAAGAATGATAGGGGAAGATAATATTAAGATGAAAGTTAGTAAAATAGCTTGTAAGGATTAATGGCGAACGTAAGTGGTACAGGCTAGTGTCCTATGACGACATCTCCTACAAAGACATTTGGTTACGCTTGTACAACTCCGCTAATTGTAAAAACAACTTAATGGAACGCGTAATAATAACAAAGGACATAGCACCTTCCTGCATGCAGCTCAACTACAACGATACACAATATAGATACTTCTGTGTCTTATACGCTGGAATTGGTGAGAGGGGACGCAATGCGTAGTTTAACAGATAGCATCAACAATCTAGACATTGCGTGCTACTGCGTATATCAAGTTCCTTTTTCTTGCACTTTCTCTTCCCTTCTTCATTTCAGGTTCCATTTCATTCTTCTTCATGTGTTTGGGTATATCCATATATACAGCTAGCCACTGCAAATAACATGGCAATATTATGGCACTGCTTAGCATACGGAAACCATGTTCATATATTCAAGTATAAATGTCTTCACTGCATAAGGCGAATGGGTGACAGAACACCGCAGTTTTCGCATTTTCATATGGCACGATGAAAGCTGCTACATGGAACTCGACCCTATTTACACAGCTAGAACAAGTCTTAGTGTTCCGTCTTCGTCACCCGTTATGGCCGCCCGTTCTTCATGTCTGTACGTTCTGAGTTCTGATCATCCGACACACTAACTAATTTTCTACATCTTTTACGCTGTTTATAAAAAGAGAAAACAATATCGGAAAGCCAAATGCGCTACGAATTGGCTCAAAACTTACACCACGGAGGAGAGTCCTTCTTTAGACGCTATAGCTTCTCCGCTAGTCAAGAAATTCCATGCATTTTATGGAACACAAAGATTCATTACGGCATTCACAGGTGCCCGCCACCTGTCCCTATCCTAAGCCAGATCAATCCAGTCCATGACCCCCACTCCACTTCCAGAAAATCTATCTTTATATTATTTTCCCAACAATGATTGGGTCATCCAAGTGGTATTTTTCCCTCAGGATTCCCCACCCAAACTCTGTATGCAACATGCCCCGCCCATCCCATTCTTCTTGATTTGATCACCCGAATAATATTTGCTGAGGAGTACAGTTCACTAAGGCACTCATTATGCAGTTTTCTCCACTCCCGTGCTACCTCGTCCCTCTTAGTCTCAAATATTCTCCTCAGCACCCAATTCTCAAACATCCCCAGCCTACGTTCCTCCCTCAATCAACTACAGCAACAAAACAACAAACAGGCCTATTAAACGCACGAACAACTAACAAATGTAGATATATATATCGTCGACCTGACCCTACTCTTACACGAGCACCAACACGCCTTCACCTCCATCCCTAGCAATGACCAAGAAACCCGTCACGATGCACAGTCCTAACGTAGTGTGTACCTACTTCTTATACTTCTTGTCCCACACACAGAAACGTAAGCAGCGTACTCTAAATGACTGTGGAAGCGACTACTTCTGAACTATTTACTTCCATAACCTATGCACCTACTATGGGACAAAGAGCTAACCGATTTTAAACTGAAACTCTGCTGTAGAAATGCAACTGAACACCAAGACGCATCATCTGTCAAAAGCACATTGATATGTTTCCATTTCGCGTATTTACATGTGACATGCGGCCATTTGACATTTAGAAGAGTATGTAAACGGAGCTGGCATCTGTGTACAAGAGCTGCAGAATGAACACATATCCTAACCCACATCATCAGTTTAGGCAGCCTAATGGCCTTCTAATCGCAGCAGTAAGAACATAACACAAAGCAAAACGTTTTTATTAGTTTTCTTATCTTGTTGGCCTTTCTCAAACCAACTTTCTCTCCCACTTCTGCTATACATGTGAGTCAGATAAAGCAACTTCATGAACCCCTCACAAAGTAACACTCCAAACTGCACTACATGAGCAGCTTCTGAATTCCCTGCCCTGGCACTCACACACATATAATAATGACCACGCTGCAACAAACAGCTTAGACTTGTATTAGTGCATTTTGCTTCGAACACAAAATGACGAATCAGAACTGAGATACTAACACCGTTAATTTTAACCCGGATAGCACAAATTTTCCAAAAATCTAGGAGCCACCTAAAAATTCTAGGCGCCAAAAGGGTGACATGATGCACGTACCAAACTGACGATTCAAATATATTAGGCACGACTGTAAAAAATTTAGTCGCCATGGCGATCTATCGCCTGGCCCGGCACACAGTTCACCATTTTAGCTGTCTAAAATAACTAAGACTGCTACACAGTAACACTTACTTCATTACAAATAAGCATAATACCTTCCCCCCCACCCGTGGGGCGACAGCCCCTAGTGAGTCAGGGCCTGCTCATTTTCGAAGCTTTACGATCACACTCAGACACGCCACATTCGGTAGGGCTCCTATGGATGGGTGATCGGCCCGATGCAGAGAAAACTGTCTGACAGCACACAACATTCTCAAGAGGCAGACATCCATGCGCCCGACGGGACTCGAATGTGCAACCCCAGCAAGCGAACGGCCGAAGACCTAGGCCTTAGACCGCTAGGCCATTGGGATCGGCAAATAAGCACAGTACACATCCTGAATGTAAACTGTTGTGTGCACAGTACACATCCTGAATGTAAACTGTTGTGTACAGCACTTCGCCTCTGTGTTCGGGCAGCAGATTCGTGTCGCAGTTAGACACACTCGCACGATATGACTCCTCTCAACGAGTGATCAGCTCGTCGCAGGGTTCACTGCTTAGACAACACACAACAAAAACAACAGACAAATATCCATTTTCTTCAGTGGATTCCAAACCCGCGATCCCAGCAATCGAGCGACCGCAGATCTGCGTCTTAGACTGCTCGGTCGCCGGGATCGCTAGTAGAAGCTATACTTAAATGATATTGAGATATTCTTGCCATTAGACGTGATTTACTCGCAGTTATGTCCTGTTTACTCATCTATCCCACCTTATATAATCGTGCATATTGGCACATTTAACCTATAAATACACGCACCACTCACACACCCACTTATACATAAGTGCCACATACCACAGTTACCAAAATTCTTGAGTACTTTACTTTTTGTTACAACACTAACTTCTCCATAAAATCCGGTACGTTTCACAGTATTCGAGCCCTTCTCCATAAATATCTTCCGTACGCAGGCAGCTACAAAGAACTGTTAAAATTATGGCCCTGGTCTAATATGTGTCCCTGCACGGTATATTAAAGTGATCCATTCTATACATTTGCTATAGGAATTTCAGCAAGCATCACAGCATAATCTTCCGAGGCCGTTCTGGTCATATACCAGATACACAGCGCTTTTCTCTCAAAATACACAGTGTTCACTGCCTCGTATATTACATTACATGATACCAGGAAATATTCATATAGTCTTTTCAAAGAGTTAAGACCACTGCCTTGTACCTAGTTTAGCGTTGGCTCTATTAAACAGGGTGTGGGCATTGCCAGTAATTAGAGGATCCGCCGAGCTTCCTGACATGCAGCAAGCAGACAGCCGTTGTATTGAAAAGACACACGTAGAGTCCGATATAAGCCAACATTTGTTTGGGATAACGTTACTGTGAAAGTAATATGTGGCACAGCTCCGCGTGCCCTCTGACCTCGACGCTTGGTTATTAAAACAGCCCGTCTGCGAGACCAAGAGTGGCTTAAGGTTAATTTTTATTGAGTTTTAATTCAGTTAACAAACCAGCATCGCCTAAAAATCCGACCTAAATAATGCGCCCATGAACCATGCACGAAAGTATTTTTTTAATGCTTTCAATGCCCAAATTTGTGGGGCTTATTAATAACACATTATGAAGGCGATTTGTTTTTTTAAAATTTTCTTATATAAAGGTATTTTGTGCACAAATTATTTGGACGTAACTGCTGAATTTTAAGTATCATATCCACAAACGAATGAAGAATCTTCAGCATCATACAACAAAACACTGAAGAAATGAAGAAGTAAGAAAAAACATGGAGAAGGAGATGGAGGAGAAGCAGCCGAAAGAGGAGGAGGAAGAAGAGGAGGAGGAGGAGAAGAAGAAGAAGAAGAAGAAGAAGAAGAAGAAGCAGAAGATGAAGAAGAAAAAATAAGTAGAGGGTGTAGTGACATTCCATTTATTACTTTTGAGGCCTGTAACAGACTTAAATATTTTTTCCTTTTCCTTGTTCACGCCACGAAGGCGTGTATGGACAGCAGAGGTATGACTCCGCTCATTCTTAACCTCATCACTAGATGGGGGTGAGTGGTTAACCTCAAGCTCCGGACGCTTTCCCCCGGGAAAGAATCCAATATTTATTGAAAAGAGGCTGTGTGGGCCCCAGGGCCGGTCTGGGACGTTTTGGAGAAGCGAAAAATCTCTTTCCCCTAGTGTGATACGAAAAAGGAACCCACCAGCCGGTAGTCAACTCGCTATGCCGCTGAGCTACACCGGCTCCAATCTAAATACAGCGCACAGAAAATTCAGTCCCCGCCTCACAGCAAACATACTGCTTCTCCATCACAAATATCAATTGCTTAATGAGCCGGTTCTTGTAGCCGCGCGGTCTAAGGAGTAAGTGTGCGGGCGCTCGCATGCTGAAATCGTGGGTTCGAATGCCATCGGGAGCATGGATGTTTGTCTGTTGTGAGTGTTGTGTGTTGTCAGGTAGAGGTCTCTGCGACGAGCTGATCACTCGTCCAGAGGAGTCCTACCGACTGTGATGCGTCGTTGTGTGTGATCTCGAAACCTCAAGAATGAGGAAGCCCTGGCCCGCGTTGGGCCGCAGCGCCACAAGGGGGGGGGGATTGGTTAACGATGTGTGGGAAGCTAATCATCTCTGTTCTGAGAATCATATCAAACGCACAAGTACACTTCATGAAAAACAAACGGATTTCCACTGTTAAAGCAGATGGTACTTATTGTAACCAGCGCACTTCAGTGTATGCCCGATGGTAAAACCCTTAAAAGATATGGCATGCATTGGGTATAGGTTTCTTGTGACATACATCGGTTGAGCGTACAGATGATGTTACAGAAATTAACACAAACGTACAAGATTGCAAGTTATCAGGGCAATGGGTGCCATAATTCGGTCTCTCGGGATCTAATACTGTGGTTTGTTGGGCTGGGAAGGACGTTTCGTACGAAATGCTACTTCCATATTCAGAACGTATACACCCCTTGTGTTTTCAAGATGAAGGAAGAGTTTCTCCGAAACGTCGCTACAATTTTCCCAAACTACACGCAGTCCCAGAGCAGGATCCTGATCTATACGTGCAAGGATCGAAAAACGCTAATGATGCAGTATTATACACACACACACACACACACACACACACACACACCCACACAAAAGGTGGGACGAGAAGGACAGGATTGTTAAACTAACTGATATACTGTCTTGAAACACTGTAGGAATAAGGTGGAGGAGAGATTTGTTGATAATCTTTTATCGTGACCAAACAAAGTTCTTAAACACAACAAAATGTATACGTAAGTCTATACAATAATGCAATACACTTAGCCACTAAATAGTCTTATTTTAATTCCACAACTAACTGTAATGCATTCATTTACACGCTGTTTCACCATTAAGGTTGAGGCTTGCTGTGTTTTTGACAGGCCAGTCGAATTCAACCACCAGTCCTACATCCCACTATGAATAAAACGCAATTAAAAACAACCCCATACATTTTTTACATGTCAACATTTTCTGAATCGATGACTGTATCACTGAACATCAAAGCAAAGTCCCGATGTTGGATATTTGCAACTTCTGCAATACGCAAATATATATTAACAATCAATCACAACAGAAGTAACCAAAATCTCGGGCAAAGAAACCTTTAAACAGATGTGTACTGTGTGGGTGTTTTGTTGCACAAATGTACATACACGCAGGCACACACACACACACATAAACACAAAACACAGACACAAAACACACACATACACACAAAGTACACAAACAGACACACAAAAAACAAAACACACACATACACACACACAACACATACACACATGTGCCAACCACACGGACACACACACAAACACAAAACACACACAACACACACATACAAAACACACACACATAAACACAAAACACACACACAACACACACATACAAAACACAGACACACACAAATAAACACAAAACAGACACACACACAACACACACATAAACACAAAACACAGACCCACACAAAGCACACAGACAGACAGACACATACACACACCAACAAAACACACACACATGAACATAAAACACACACAGACACAAACATACGCACAGTTAAAAGAGAGCTTAGGCTGACTGGAAATATTCAACCATTAGCAGCACACGGCTGATCCATATATCTAAGCGCTCCAAAATTAACAACATTGCCTGACAAGTACTTCGCCAAGAAATTGCCAACTAATTCATTAGAGTAAAAATAATAAACCTGTAATTTGAAGTTCGGGTCTAGGAAAGTTTGCCTTAATGTGAGTGCCGTTTGGATTACACAGATGGACAAAACAGCGTTCCACAACGGCCGCGAAATGTCATACGGTTAGAGGAATCAGAAATATAGAGTACTGCCATACGTACGCAAAAGTATATAATAATAATAATAATAATAATAATAATACAGGAGCTAGTTTAGCGTTATGAAGTTAAATATTAATATTACACCAGAAATAAGAGAGTTCTGAAGAAGTTTTTTTAAAGACAAATAACAGGACACACAACGGCATTATCTGGCAGTGCCCCAAAGCTACATAAACTCTTAGGCCGTGAGGCCTACAGACCCCCCACCCAAAGTGACCGTGTCTTTCACAATAGAGTCACGAGTCTATTCGCGATCCGGGGGCATGGACGTATGCCTGGGTTTCGTCATGCTGGTGCTGCGCTGTGTCGGAACAGCTTTGTGACAGACCGATCACCCCTCCAAGAACCCCAACCAAATGTCCACAAACAAAATCATAAACCCGAAGAACGGGAGGCCTTGGGCCGCAGTAGTGTGTAGCGTCATATATAAGACAAAAATCCAGCCTACTCCAAGTTCCGGAAGTACAACTCTTTTTTAAATGCAGTCCGTGCAGAAGCATAACCAACCTTCCACGACACAGACTTTGTAAACAAATCCTGTTCCGAGGACGCCCAAAATGTTACTGCCACTTAGTCTTTTGGCGGACCCTGCTACGTCTTTCTACGAGATTACAAAAGTCAGTCCGTCAAAACAGACACTCAGGGGCCATGCCATTCGCATGTTCCAGCCATTCCCTTTGATATTATTTAATGTCATCTGCCAAACGGAATGCTCCCCATTGTTTTCAAATTCCTCTGTTCTTTCTTACCTCTCCATGTAACGCCTGATAGGCTACAGGTCTCTGATGCTCTTGTATTCGCAGCATCCATGTTTCAAAACCACACATAATGACTGAGACAATACTTTGCGAAGTGGTCGCATTTTTAAATATTACTTTCTAACCCCCTCCTCCTCCTCCTCCTCCTTCTTCTTCTTCTTCTTCTTCTTCTTCTTCTTCTTCTCCTCCTCCTCCTCCTCCTCCGTCTTGCATTACAGTCCTTGGTGAAATGTAGCCTCTTCCAAAATTGTCCTCCACTGTTCTCGGTCCTGCGACTTACGTCACCACCTCACCGCGCCCTCACCTTTACATCTTTCTCAACCTACCCCAAGCTACCTCAACTTCAGTTTGCCACCTTAAATACCCATGTTCATTCTATATATTCCATGTGGCATGCAGATACTTCAATTTTCTAATTCTTATTTTAATCCACTTCTCTTTAGGCTTGTATCCCCCACCAGAGACGTGACGCATCATACGACGTACTATTTACACAGTATACAGCCTAATACATATGTTATAATTCTAAATTCAACACTGTAACATTGTGGTAATACATCTTCCAGTTTTTTGAAGTAACAATGTGTTTCCCAGAAACATTCTTGGCACCACAATGTTTTCATTTCTTCTAAAGCCGTGCTAAATTCCGGCAGCAATAGAAACAGCCACACATCCTCGTCGTAACCCGAGATTAAGCATTATAGGGCTATGTACCAGACTTTATTAACAATTAACTCAATAAGTAGTTACAAAACGAAGCTACTCTGCCCTCTAGCAAGTACACACGTATAAAATATTACACCTCAGTACACATCCATTTCACCCCATCACATGTGTTTTCAGAGCCTAACAAGACAGGCAATGTAGTACAACGTAATACTCCGGCGCGTTCGCGTAACCATTCTTGCCGTCGAAAAGCAATACGTGATAAATATTATGATTGTCTGTGTTCTGGCCCCAGTTATCCGCCAAGCAAATTGCATCTTTCTGCGTCCTATTACACTGTCATCTGTGGCCCTCTTTAAAATTTTGGGGTGCCGCGGTAGCACAGTGGTTAAGGTGCTGTGCTACAAATCGGAAGGTCGCTGGTTCGATTGCCATAATATCCTTCCGACCCATTATGGTCCTGGGGTCGACTCAGCCTCTAACAGAAATGAGTACCAGGAGTATTTCTTGGGGGTAAAGGCGGCCGGTGCGTAAGACTGACAACCTGTCACGAAATCTGGGAACCGTAACTTCCTGGAAGCCTCTGGGCCACTCCGGGCCTGTAACGGGACTGCTTTATCTTTTACCTTTAAAACATTTACATTCTGTTTATAAGACTATAGACATGTCTACATTTGGTTTCCTGCAGAATCGTGACCTAATCTTTGAGCACATGTGGGAACAGCTCAGCTATTTACTGAATGCAGCGCTAGATGGAGATGAATGATTTATACCCCTCACCCAATATTGTGCGGGTGATAAAATCGAGAAGAATGAGATGGGCTGGGCATGTGGCGCGTATGGTGCAGGAGAGGGGGGTGTATAGGGTCTTTGTGGGGAAACCGGAGGGAAAGAGACCACTGAGGAGATCTAGGCGTAGATGGGTGGATAATATTAGGACGGATCTCCAGGAGATGGGATTTGGGTATATGGACTGGATTGGGATGGTCCAGGATAGAGACAGGTGGCGGACGTTTGTGAGTGCGGTAATGAACCTTCGGGTTCCGTGAAATGCGGGGAATTTCTTGACTAGCTGCAAACCAGTTGGCTTCTCAAGAAGGACTCTGCACCATGCAAAGCACTAGATGGAGATGAATGGACAGATTCTCACCCCGACCGCCTTACCCCCGAGGCAGGAGCCCCGATATCCATTGAAAAGGAGACTGGATAAGCACCAGAGCTGGTCTGAACTTCAAGTCTCACTCTTCCTTGGTCTAGAGCAGGCCTATTCAACCCTTAGGTCGCATGCAACATGTTGCCCGCGAAGACACTTGAAATGAGAAAACATATTTTAACCCTTTCCCTGACAAAGCCGAGATACAATGTGGAAGCAGCTTTGAAAACTTACGAGCCGTTTATTTATGGACACACACTTTACATTACTTTACATTACTAATTTTAGGCAACAAAGGGCTATATAAAAAAGACGCCGTAGCCAATACCGTGAATTGCACTTCTTAATTAATTTTTCATATTATTGTGCGCATATTTTAATCGCACATGATGTACAGACAAATGCACAAACAATAATAAACATATAATTATACGCATACTTCTTGATGCCTCATTCTGTGCATTAAATTTCTCGCTGCACGTGCGCAAACCGAATTTTGCAGATGTTTTCCGCACCACATCAAAGGTTGAACGTGCCAGGTCTAGAGGGTCTTCTCAATATAACCTTTTTATTTTTGTTGTCAGTGGGGCCTTCCTCCTTTTTGCCCCCTAAACCACTTCGAAAGGGTTCTATGACTTGTAACATGTCATTCTACATTTATAATGTCTCTCGGTTTATCTTATTTTGTATTCTTCAACTTTACGGCAGCTACCCTCATTACATGACACATCATTCATAAACATGCATTATCTAAAAGAAACATAAGCAATAACAAATTTGTAGAGCTGTAGTTTTGCTACAGAAAAATAGACTTCGTGGGTTCTACCCAGAACTACTGCTACTTTGCATTACAAGGCAGTACTGCTGTACCAGGCCTCTTACAATTCAAAGGGTCTATGCCCGAACACGACAGAACGAATAGCTCAGGCTGCCAGGTGCAGACATTGTATAGCGCTATACGACGAGTGTGCTGTTTTCAGAAGAAAAGAAGCAGTTATGGCATATTGACAGAAAATTTGCCTGGAGAGCCGACAACCGGTTCCTCAATCCAGATTAGAAGGCGTTATCCACGAACTGAAGCCAGATGAGCTACTGGAGGGTTGTTGGTCTTCCTTCTCACTACGCACTAATCGCATTGTCCTATAGTTTGTTTCGTACAGCTTGCATGGGGAAGAAAATTTCTTGAAAATGATAATTACTGCTCCGGCGGCCATGCAGTTCCAAAGACTTTAATGAAATTCGAAAGGAAATTCCACCGAGCATAATAATAATAATAATAATAATAATAATAATAATTCACGTCTTCAAAAACTATATCTTTCACATGCTTCCAAACATTATCTTCCAATCTTCAAGGAGCGTCATCCCCGTTGTGTTTGTTAGAACCTAAGGTAATAATTCCATAAGGATACAGCAGTCATAACACAAATACATTATCAGGTGCATATAATTTATCAACACCAACTACACGTTTCGGCGAATGCTGCTGTGGCTTTCATCAGGTTGCATAAAATTTATCAGAAAAGCTATATAGATATTATATAACACAGATCTCGTCCCCTTACCCACACTAATACTAATAATTGTTCTGTGTTATATCATGTCTATATAGCTTCTGATAAATTGTATCCGACCTGATGATGGTCACAGCAGCATTGGTCGAAACATGTAGTTGATAAGTTATATAACCTGTTAATGTAGTTGTGTTATGACTGCTATATCCTTATAGAATTATTACCTTAGGTACTTCCCATCTACTTCTACGTCTCCCAAGTGACCTCTTCCCTTCGAGTTGTCCTATTAATATTCTGAACTTCATATAACAACTCCATCTAAACGGCTAACGTTCCGTTAAGTCAGCGGCACAACTACAATGCACTTTCGTCTATCCGTACGCGGAATATTTGTGCTCCTAATGACTAATGACGAAGGTCGAAAATTTGTGATTTTGAGCAGTTCTCAAATAAAATCATCATAAAAACAAAAACCAAGAACTATTTATGTAAACAATAACCGTCTACTCGTAATCTACGTACGTAAGTACGTATTATGTATAAAAGAAATCAATTAGTGTTATTTTTTGTTCGTGGCTCAATAAAGCATATGTCGTGGATTATCTGTGTTTCTAAATTATCCGTGCACGCCCTCCCCACCATTACCCCGGATAATCGAGATTACACGGTACTATGTTTTGAAAGTATTAGCAGACACGGCATACAGAGGTCCGTGCTGTATATATGTATATATATATACATACACACACACACATATACATGCACAAAAAATATATATATATTTGAAAGGTCCCCAAAATAAGTTACAACGTTACAAGTCAGAAGCTGTCCCCAGTCTCCGGCTCGGCAGTAGTGCAACACGTAATGGGTTACAAAAACATGTCCGGCAATTTACTCAATTATTACACCAACCACTGCACATATATGAAATTTATAAAATGTACACATTAAAACATTAAAAACGCTCCGACATGTTTCGGTCCTAAGACCATCCTCAGGGAGCTATATCTTCCTTGCTAAAGTCACACTAGAAATAGTCACATATTAATTTCGTTTTACAAGTT
>Ga0123352_10010053_pt1 | contig 14837 bp, 6 predicted proteins | sample TergutLab28metaG_FD_89700 | JGI IMG/M metagenome (GOLD analysis project Ga0123352, IMG submission 89700) | Labiotermes labralis P1 segment gut microbial communities from Petit-Saut dam, French Guiana - Lab288 P1 | ecosystem: Host-associated > Arthropoda: Insects > Digestive system > Gut ... | reverse complement strand
TTTTAAAACCCTTTTTGGGTTTTTAGAGGTCCCCCGCTGTGTTTTTTTCCGGGCCCCATTCCCCCCGAAAAAAAACCACACACCCCCCCCCCCCCCCCCCAGAATCAGCTTTATTACATTCTGCTCTCCAATCTAACCTTAGCTATTGCATGTTGTTGCTTGCAATTAGAATTCTTGGTCGAAATTGTGCATTCACTACTCATCTCTCCCATTCGTGCTGTATTCCCACCCACCCTGTTCTCCTTTATTGTGTTAGAGCCCAGTTGAAATGTGATGGCACACGATGACGCACGGGAGGGGAAGTAAAGGGGAAACAGGCGAATGGAGTATGTAGCCAGTACTCTTCACATTACCTCGGAACATGGTGTATCCAGCATTACTACTGCTGATGCGCACACCTCGGCTGCCGGCAGTCGATTGAATTGACGCCCCCGTCGATTTAAATGGACTCGTCTGTTTCGCCGAAATACGAAATCTGTTTTCTGCGCGTGTGCCCTCACATTTCAAACGCGGTCTACCTCATTGTCTGAATAAACGACACGTAAATTATGACATAATATTATTAGACCGAAAATGTTGATGGAACAGGAATTAAAAATACTTCGACCTGAATCAGTCATGTCTGAGATTCGGTCGACTTTTGAAACGAATTCCCATCTATGTTGGTCGCCCTTTAAAGTTGCACTGCCCCTCCCTTCCGCCCGTCCGTTTGTAACTTATGTAACGACTCCATAATCGCAGACCGGAATTCCTTGAACTTGGTTTTGGAACTCTATGAGAAATTGCCGGCACAATTCCGTTTCGACTAAATTAGGACAAACAACAGCAATTCCAAGCTTTGAGGGTCACTCAGCGCCGCTTTTGAAGATACAAGTCGTTTGGGATATGGCGCTGTGTCGTTGGTCGCGTATTTGCCGACGTTTCGTACGTTCATGGTTACTAACCCTGAAGAAAGAGCTAATGTGACTCGTCTAAACGTCGGGAACTACTCGGCCGGCGGTACTGGTTTGCACCCCAGAGGGTTTTACCGTTCCGACAACGAACAATGCGCACGAAGACATGCATTCTTGATGGCATCTTTAGCGCTTACACCCATCATCCCACGCGAAAAACAAAACATCATTGCTTGCTTGTAGACTGCATGATTGTTTTGACGTAGCGCTCTGTTAAAACAAAACTTTAAATCTTAAATCTTTCCTGTCGTTACGCATGGTGTTGTTTTAGCTGTACGGTAGCAACAGCGCTAACGTCTGAGCTCTGTGGATGGTAAATCTGTTTATAGAAGCCGTAAAATATTTGAGGTGTGTTGTGTATAAGGCAGAAAGACACTTTTAAGTGCTTGCGTGTGTCAGTGTTTTCTTTCAGATCATCATTTTCAATCTGTTTATCGAAGGACACGGCAAGTCAGAATTCACGAATTGAAAATCTGGACGAAATAACAACGATGGCGCCTCGTACCCTAAAATCCGTCCAGAATCTACACGATCACCCTTTTTAACTTGTTTACCCCGACGCGCTCAATCTGGTAGGTGATCTTCTTTCGGGAAACGGGTGTGGTTCACCGAATCACATTTAGTTTTAGTGATTTTCTTTTTTACTCAAGTTTTATTTACTCAATTTATTCTTGATATAAAATAATGGAGCGCTATATCCAGTAGAACAACTAGATCATTTCCAGGAAACTGACACAGCCACTTCTCTGTACTCCCACCTACACCACACTCGTACGCGACTGCTTCCGCTCTGGATTGCTAACGTCCGTTAACTGCTCCCAACCGTTTCGCCGTTTAAATCTCTCCCCTCCTACCTATCACTTACGGTTCTGAACATACGTTGACACATTAAACCCAAAACGTACGGCTATGAACCTTCCGTAACTGACGCCAGCAAACCTAAGAAACAGATATATCAAAAATATTCGGCTACAATAATTTTCCGAATTTCTTTGTGTTTCGATTGGAAGTGGGGGTCATTCGCTACCCCTCATGCTTTATTTCCAGCTTCTTATTGTAGTCGGAGTGGCGACTGGGCTGCGGGTTGGACGGTCCGGGTTTCGAATCCCTGCAGGGCCAAAATATTTGTTCTCTTCTCCAAAACCGTCTTCACTGGCTCTGGGGTCCAAGCAACCTCCTGTTCGGTGGGTACCGGGGTTCTTTCCCGGTGGTAAAGCGGCGGGAGCCTGAAGTTAACCTTACACCTCCATCTGGTGCTGAGATTAAGAAGCATTGGAATACACCTCTGTCTCCTCTGTGCCCCTTCATGGCGCGGACTGGGAAAACCTTACCCTTTAAAATTGCTCTTCTTGACCCATTCTCCACATCGCAAATGTGTACTTGTTTACCTTTACATTTATTATGACATGGTTAGTACCCTTCTTCTTCCATTGGCACTACAGCCCACTGTGGGCATTGGCCTGTCGAACAATGTCCTTCCATTTTTTCTTATGTGCCTCCAAATCTCTCCATCTTCTCACTCCCGGCACGTGAAGATCTCTTTCTACTTCCTCTTTCCATCTTTTCCTGGGTCTTCCCCTTCTTCTCGTCCCTACCAGTTCTTGAGTGAAGATCTTTTTGGGCATCCTATCCTCCTCCATTCTCTCTAGGTGACCTAACCAGCTTATCCTTTGCACTTTTATCCATTTTACTATATTTTCTCCTTTGCTTATCTCTTCTAGTTCACGATTCGTCCGACTTTTCCATTCCCCGTTTTCACATTTAGGGCCGTACATTCTTCTAAATATTTTCTTTTCAAAAATTAGCACAGTTTGCTCTTCTTTCTTCGTCAACGTCCATGCTTCCTCTCCATACGACACTACCGGTCTTATTAGTGTCTTATATAATATAATTTTAGTAGCTCTGGATAAAAGTCGATTCCTGAAGAGACTTATAGCGGCAAAATAAGTTCTATTGCCGGCCAAATTACGTCTTTGTATTTCTTTTTCCACGCTATTATCATTACTGATTATCGTGGTTAGTATCCATTTAGTTGAATTTGGTAACTAGTTTGAGTGACTATACCTGTCTTCGTTGAAATGCTCATTAGGAGAGGATGCTGGGTAGCATTTTACATGCCCGTGACGCAGACAGTTTATAAGTTTTCATTTGAATTATGTTACGCACAGTAAGTTATATATCCATGGTTCATAATTCCATTATGAAAGGCTGCAAGCGGAAGCTGCTGCTGCCCATCTCCTCTCCTTCCGCACTTACGTAAATCGAAACGTTTCACGAGGATTCATTTTCCTCCAGCTCCACACCCCCCTGCGTCCAGCAACATTTTGACAATGTGCGACAGCTTGTGACGTGTGTACCAAAACAGTTGGCATGTCAGTGCCATTGTCAGTATCTCTTCACATAGACCATCCTTCTGCTACCGTAAACTCTGATTCCGGATTACAGCACTCTTTTTTGCTCATGAGATATGGGATGTAGAATGTTCTCACGATGTACAGAAGACGCGTGGCGGCGTGACGTTATTATGGGAGCAGTTCGTATTTAGGCATGCTTGAAGCATACATGGAATTTGTTTTAATTAGAGGCTGGACAGACAGAGATATTTCGAATTGCTCGTAACCTCTGGCCATAGCGAGATACACTAATGATGGCGTCGACCAGACTTGTGCCTTAGGTTATTTTTCTAGGCGCGTTCGCGAAATTGCGAAATGCGACTATTTGCTTCGTAGTGTCCGACTGTCCGTCTATCCGCATGGAACAACTCGGCTTCCACATGATGGATTTTTATGAAATTTAGTATTTGAGTATTTTTTTCGAAGCTCTGTTGAGAGAAAATTCGAGTGTCATTGAAATATGACAACAATAAGGGGTATATTACATGAAGACCTATGTACATTTATGATATCTCGCTCATTTCCTCTTTGAATCAGAAATGTTTCAAATAAATATTTTAGAAAAAATCAAAACATATTTTGTTCAGTAACTAACCCCCCCCCCTCCCGAAAATCATGCCTTTAAAGAAATAGTGTGGAAAAATATGGCCACAGATGACAGTATAATGCGGCGCATGCGGGTTGAATGCTGGATAGCTAAGGTAAGAAACACACTCAGAATATGCAATACTTCTTCCTTTTTCACGCGAACACGCCTCAGTGCTACGTTATACGTACGTCGCTTGTCTTTGCATATCCAAGACAGTGAAGGCAAAATTTAAGGATTTTACAGTTGTGACGCTTCGTGCGTTGGTATTCATGGTTATGTTTGTGTGTGTCAGGTATGGGTGGTGTTGTACCAAAATTTTGGAGCACAGTGTCATCAATTGATGTTCTACCAGGCTATACGCGTAATCCAGAATATGACGCTGTATGATGGGTTGTTTATGGGGGTGTAAACTGCCGTGTGAAATCGTGTACATTAAAACAATGTTTATGCGATACATCTGCACTTGTGGGCTATAACAGGGCATTTTGAGCGTGCATTTTATCAGTATTTCAAAATTAATATCTTACTGTAAAGAAAATGCGAAGACCGGCTTCTGAAGTTTTGCTGGAGAAATGAATACTGATATATTCTGAGAATATCCGGTCCCAGTGGCCGCGCGGTATAAGGCGTGGGTCTGCTGTCGCTTGCTTCCTGGGATTGTGGATTCGAATCCCGCCGGGGGCATGGATGTCTGTCTGTTGTGAATGTTATGTGTTGTCAGGTAGAGGTCTCTGCGTCGGGCTGATCACTTGTCCAGAGGAGTCCTACCGATTGTGGTGCGTCGTCATGTGTGATCTAGAAACCTCGTGAATGAGGAGGCCCTGCCCCACTGGTGGCTGTTGCGCCAAAAAAAAAACCTGTTCTGAGAATGATGCGGGGTCCATAAAGTCACACCGCAAAAAAAATGCAGTTTCGAATGTTAAGAGAATTTGCTATATGTGAGTTCCCCTAATAGCTAGGGACTTCTTCTTGGTGTTATTCGTATTTCTTTTGTCTTCTACACAATAGTTTCTTTTCTAACTATCTCACGGAGCTTAGTTTTTGCCCTCCTACATGATTCGGCCACCTACTGCAGTCGTGATCAGGGAGATAGCCTACAATATTATAAAGACAACAGCAAGGTATGGTATGCCAGTAAATGGTACACGTATATAGTTCAGCATTATACAACTGTCAATTGATGTATGGTGTTATTAAAAATTATTCAGATTAAAATACAACGGGAGTATTAAAATGTAAAAGTTTGAGAAAGCTGACTGCTAACATCTGGCAATATCAGGTGTCGCCTGTGTTTGGTAAAGCTGTGTGTATCAATTGGGCAGTGAGATTCGAGTACATGTTGAACAGCTAAGCGACTGTTAGTGTTTCAAAAAGGATTTTACTGCAGCGAACAATTTTTTACACGAAATTTAATCCTTTTATAGGTTTTCGAAATCAGTTACAATACAGACAGACAGGGGGCCACGAAGTGGGGCACTGCGCTACGAACCGGAAGATCGCGGTTTCGATTCCCGATGGTGTCACTGGAATTTTTCATTTGCACAATCCTTCCTGCCGCACTATGGTCCTGGGGTCGACTAAGCCTCTAATAGAAATGAGTACCAGGAATATTTCTTGGGAGGTAAAGGCGGCCGGTGCGTAGGGCTGCAAACCTTACCGTCTTCATATGCCGATTGTCTTGAAATCTGGGAGCCTCAGCCTCTTGGAACCCTCAGGGCCTGTCCAGGCCTGTAATGGGATTGCTTTACCTTTACCTTTACCTTTAGACAGACTGACAGACAGACAGACACCTACAGGTTCCTGTTACCCTCAGGGGCTTTGTACGGAAGAATTATGATAATAAACGTTCGTTCAATTCCCTGAGGCTGATATTCTTATTCTGTCTTACATTTACGGCGCACAATTAGACACGCCCGCTACATATCCCGTTCTTCATATATTTCGTCAGTTCGCTTACTCAGCGTTCTGTACAATGGATTTTGCTCAATGGGCGATTTATGTAATTATTTATTTTATTTTCTGGTATATAAATGCTTTCAATTTCTCTGTGGATACTCAGTTGCTAAGTAACAGACTTGGGTAGTGGATAACGCAGGGTGGCAGACTGCGTTTGAAATGTGATGGCACACGCACAGAAACCAGATTTCGTCTTTCGGCGAAACGGACGAGTCCATTTAAATCGGCGGGGGCGTCAGTTCAGTCGACTACTGGCAGCCGAGGTGCGTGGATCAGCGTTAGTAATGCTGGAAACACCATGTTCCGAGGTAGTGTGACGAGTACTGGCTACCTACTCCTTTCGCCATTTTCCCCTTCACTTCCCCTCCCGTGCGTCACAGTGTGCCATCACATTTCAACTGGAGTCTACGTAAAAGTTCTGGGTTACGTGGAATTTTAGGAGCTGTTAGTCGCTCATGTTACAGTCGAATTTGATGTAAATTCAGTCCATGCCGTTTTGCTATGAACTGTCTGCAGCGGTTGGTGGTAACGTGGCTCGTCGACATTTCACATCCCTTTGACCCTTCGTTAAACTACTTTAGATCTCGCATCCTCATCCTTTAGACCTTTTGCATGTACCTGTTGTGTTTTGTGGTCGCACAGCGTACTGGAGAAACAGAATGCCATGTTAGTGTTAACAACTGTCGAGCGTTCAAAGAAAATATGTATTTGTTATTCCTTTCCGGTCGTCTGATAGTAGCCGGTAGACACACTGAGCCTGAGATGCAACTTACTGTTCGATTTTGTATTGCGAGCACTTTGAAGTATTAAAAAAAAAACAAAATTTTTTAGAGCGTAGAGCAGTCCAACCGCCCGTAGCCTAGTGGTGACTGCGTGTACCGACACGTTTGATAATAAAATATCCGGATTTTGTTCACACCGTTTGTTTGTGTCTCACATGATATTTAACGTGAACAGCGATTGTTTAGCTATACATTATGCACTGAATAGTCGCCCTAATTAAAGCACGCCGTGTTCTCTGTGTGGTACGAAATGGACTTTCATGTATGCGGACATTAATTTTAGTCCTGAGGGCTTAGGATGTTTATGAAGTCAATTTTGTTTTGTATTTGACAATAAATACATGTATTTTATGTGTAATAATTGTGTAATGTAGTCGTAGGGCTACTGCGATCTCCGTTGGTTTATGGTTCCCCTCGACGGTGGTTGGGAAAGGTAACTTTAAAACGCGTTAAGGTCTAAAGGGACCTCGTTTTGTTAGTTTCTCAACCACATTCAAGAGAAATGCCATGTAACTTGAGATACGATCAAAATTTTATGCTGTTTCTGCTGAGGGCACCTTGGAAGGATGGTTTTTTTTATTTTAGGAAACGCCATTTCATTTTATTTACACAAAATGCGTAGACGTGTCTCCTGAGGTCGTCCTATCGAAGCACCATTTTGATTTTGTGGGTCACTGTGCTTTCGTATTTTTATAAATGCTGGTAAATTAAAGGAGATAATAGCGTTTCATATTTTCGTTTATGGAAATGTGAGTGCGAAATTAACCGTTTAAAGACTACTGGCTAGGTTTAACAATCATGAATTCTACATTCTGCCTACAAAATGCATTTGTGTATTTTGTATGGATCCCAGAACGTGTAGCGACTATTTTCATGGACAACAATGACCGATTGGTTTCCATAAACGAGACGCAGTATTCACTGCTACGTAAGAAGCAAGTGTTTGTGTGAAAGATGAAGTCTTTTCCTTAAAAGTTTCAAAATCCCAACTCACAGGACACAAAAGGCGTGACAACCTGTTTTTTTAAGGTGCATCCGCAACGAGACGTGACATTATTGCACCATTTGAAATTCGTGATGTACAAAATGGCGTTTCGATGTGGTAATGAAACAAACAAATGCATATTAACGTTTGAGATTATCTTATATACATTGTATGCCTTCTACACGTTTCGCCCAAAGTTGTGGTCAAATCGTGTAGGATCTGATATGATATATGATGTGGTATAATATAATATAATATAATATAATATAATATAATTTAATTTAATTTAAGAATTCTTTTAAATATTTATCTGCTTTTTTTTTTGTTTTCTCATCCCATCGAATCAGCTTACTGCATGGTCATGGATTATTTACAAATGTTGTTTCTTACGTAGAAGGGTTATGAGGGACCGTAAGTACCTCACCTGTCGGAATTACTGTGCTGGACTAACGTTAATAAAATCTGCGGTTTTTACTCACTTTCAGAAGCGTGTGTTGTATGTTAGGATTTATTATTCATGTGACTGACGTGTTGGACAGTCTGCATCGCGGGTCGTACAGTTTGCCTTATAACCAACGATACTTCCTGTTTATTAATAAGTAGAGGTTCACATCATCAGCCGCTGGAACATGACAGAAAATTCGTTAAAAGCTTATAATTCAGCACTGCGACACAAACCTGAGGATATGGACTACCTTTGGGAAATATTTTGGGCCTGGAATTTATTAGTATGATTTCTGTTGGTTGTGTTAATTTTGAAATAATAATTCATTCTAAGTAAGGGGATATTAAGGTAAAAGAGAAACGCAAAAGGTTAGGATTTGCTTAAAAATATGTGGCCTCTTTCAACTAGGAATCCATCTTCCACTCTCCACTCAGTCGTGTGATCTTTTCCAGGTTTAAACATGCTCGAATTCCGCCTGTTTCTCTTTCTTTTTCTGCCATCACTCCTTCCTATTCACCTTATACCAAATTCCTCCATTTCACTGAGGCCCCCATCCAACCCACCCATTTTATTTTCCATTCGCTTCTTTTTCGAATACTCCGGACTGTAATTTGAAATTCGATGGCCACCATTCATCTTACGGTCGTCTAATATGTCACTCCTGCCTCAAGATTCCACAAGTATTCGTCTTTATACGTGTTGTATTTTCTGTTCTCTGCATTCGATGCATACGTCTGTAGTAGTATACATTACCCCATGGATCAGAGCCCTTCTATAGAACGTAATGCTTGTTACGGCGGTAAAGGAAATTCCACGCTGTTTAAAAGACCTGACGATTTATTTATGTGTTCACACGATCCTGCCACTGGGCTTTATACTGAGCGAGATGATTCTAACCTACTCCTTTATTCCACTTTAGGAGCCTCTGTAATATTATACTCTTACGCGCTTCCAAGTTTGCGTGTTGGCTGCCTTTAAGTTTTGCGGTATAATTTTGCATAAAATCACCTTCCGTGTTAATGTCCCATCCGTCTCACCGCCCTGTATTTTAGACATCGTTAAAAACACGTGGTGAACAGCAGCAGTCTGTGAACTCCGTGCTGCATTGTCGCTGGACGACAAAATTTTGTAAGGTGTTCTCGCCTCGTGTTTCCACCCGAATTATTGCGGTATTTTCGTACATACAAAAGGTGTGTATCAGTTTGCATGCGCCGAATTGAAAGCGCGAAGTAAAACAGAGGGTTTACAGACACTCCAGAATTGTGTGTCTTCAGTGTGGAATTTCTCTGAAATGCCATCGTAAAATTTTGGGGCTGCTCTTTCGCTTTTGGAAAAATTGTTTCCCCCCTCTTTACTTTACCCCTTTTGAATGGCAACATACTATTTTTTTTTGTGGTGTGTTGTAAATGCGATGAAAGAAAAGAGATTTTTTTAAATTTTAAACTAAATCTGTTTGTTCTGTGTATCGGGTTTAGATGTTTCAGACCCCTCCGGCCACCATGACAGTGTATGAACTATTTACATTCTTCGATAAGAGGTGTCACGTATCCAGTGTTAAACCCCCCACTCTCCCCTTTTTTGGTGGTGCTACGGCCCAACGCACCAACGCACCACAGTCTGTAGGACTGCTCTGTACGAGGGATCGCCCCGTCGCAGAGACCTCTACCTGACAACATACAACACTTAACAAGAGACTGGCATCCATGCCTTCGATGGGATTCGAACCCACAGTCTCAGCAGACGAACGGCCGCAGGCCTACGACTTAGACCGCGTGGCCACTGGAATCGGCTGTGAAAATTTATGCTCTTGTCTAAACGTGTTCAGTCGCCATCGGCTATTCCTCCCGTAAATATGAGACTCCGTGTTGTATCCGTGCAACAGTACATGAATACCTCTAAGATGTCTGTATGTTTGGTGATGATTTAGTGACGAACATAGCTTTTGTCTTCTTATGCCATTGTTATCGGACGGACGCTGACCTCCCTGTATTAGTCGGTAAAACAATTCTCTCTCACCTGCATGTCATTAGACTCCAGTTGAAATGTGATGGCACACGGTGACGCACGAGAGGGAAAGTGAAAGGGAAACTGCCGAATGGAGTGGGTAGCCAGTACCCTTCACACTACCTCGGAACATGGTGTATACAGTATTACTACCGCTGATGCGCACAGCTCGGCTGCCAGTATTAGACTGAACTGACGCGCCCGCCGATTTAAATGGACTCGTCCGTTTTGCCGAAAGACGAAATCTGGTTTCTGCGAGTGTGTCATCACATTTCAACCGGACTGTATAGATGAACAGACAAAATTTTTCTGTATACTCCCCATTTGCCTTTGTAACTTGCGTTATAGATTAGCTGCACACAGTAACGCACTGAATTTGATGTGCGATCAAACATTAGCGTTTGTCAGAACATTCCATACTGTCCGGAATCTAAACATATTCCCCTGTAGTTCAGCCTTGTAGCCTAGTCGCTGTACTGACCTCACCGTTGTGTCGTAATTAACATCGTCATTACATTATCATTCGTCCTCGGGGTTCGTCTGTTGTCACCGTTCAAAATTTGTTACGCGCCTCCGTATGTTACAGTTTCGGTGACAAATTGCTTTCTTAGCATCAGACGTTGTCCTCCCTGTCAGTCTACTTCTTGTACCATTAACTGATGGTCCTAGCACGGGAAATCTTCTCCAACACCCGCAACTTACCTCCGGTCATCTGCTCACCCCGTCAATCAAACCATTCTACGCCTGCCGGCTTGGAATTTCTCGTGTCAAGCCAGAAAAGCGATATGACAGCAAATTTATGTTTGCCTGTGTGAACAGTATGAAAGTGATTCCGCGCGTAGGTTTGCAATCACTGTTTTTACCCCATTTTTTAGGGCAGTTCCATAATTTTCAGCTTAAAAATAGTCTAAGTCATCTGTCGTAAGCCGAGGCTTAATTGGGAGACACCATCTTTCTGATTTCCAGTGTGTTAATTAAACGATCTTTACACAACAATATAACAGCAGTTGCCGATTATTGTTACAACTATTCAACTAAGCAACACGTTTCGGCCTTACTCGGCCATCATCAGGGTTACAAACAGTGGTTTTAGTCAAGGTACATTCATTGGTTTTACCTATGGAATCCCATGGTGTCCAGTATTGTTATCACATTTCTCGAATTGCAAGTACTGTTTAAAAAATTGATAATACAATAAAATTATTCTCTCGGTGTGTGAGAGAGCCTATACACTACGTTTTTCTGTTAAAGTTCACACACACCGAGAGAATAATCAAGCCTGCGAAAAATACACGAACAACCATCCCATGTACACCCCTACAACTAGATTACCGACGTACTCACAGTATAGCACGCACTAACACCCACTCCTATAGTAAACACGTCATTTTAATATCAGATTTTATTGTATTATTATGTTTTTAAACAGCACCTGCAATTCGAGAAAGGTGATAACAATACTGTAAACCATGGGACCCCATAGGTAAAAAACCACCGAATGTACCTTGACTAACACCACCGTTTGTAAGCCTGATGATGGCCGAGTAAGGCCGAAACATGTTGCTTAGTTGAATAGTCGTAATAATAATCTGCAACTGTTGTTGTATTGTTGTGTAAAGACGGGTTTAATTAATACATTGTTTACGTTTACACAACGGGATGGAAAGTGTCCAATTTAGAATTTCTGATTTCGCTTGTAGTCTCATAGTGGCTGCGTAGACCGACAGTCGGTTCCACCCGGCCGTCGGTTTTTTTTTGGGTACCGGGTGCTGTTCGGAGATAAAGCAGTCGGGTAGTGAAGGTTAACACTACCCTTCATCAGATGTCGAGTCTGGAAGTGAATGTAGCTGTACCTCCATGCCAAAATACGCTGTTGTGAAGTGAGCAGTGACAAATTTACCTGTTCTGGATTTTGTCACTGAAGTGTGTGTGTGTGGTTTAAACGCCATGTGTCTTGACATATCTATCGACCTGAACATAATGTTGATTCTTATCCGCGGCCCGCAGCGAGGTTACGGTTCCATCTTTGGTGCTGAACATGGCGATAGCAATTTAGTGCTTTGTGTTGATACGTCACGTGTTCGAATCTCACGATTTGTCTGTGGTTTTTCCCCAGTCTCTGTAGGGTGGCTGATATTTCCGACGCTCTCTCCATGCTCTTGAAAAGGACCCTCAGCTGTTCTTTCGCCTTCTGCAGGTGCGAAGGCACGTTGATAGCCTGTTCTGGCGTGTCCCTTAGAAAAATCCGTGGAACATTCCGGTGATGGAGACTAGGCCTGTCTCGGTCAGAATTATTTAAATCTGAGAGGGCTGCAAGGTAATTTTGAAAGTTGCAATTCCCGCTTCCACTTATTTTCCATGTTTTTCCTCAGTTGTAAGGCAAATCTTCTTCTTTCTCTTGAGGCGCTACAACTTCAGAGAAGTTTTGGCCTTCTCAACGAGTGTCTTCCATTTGGTCCGGTCTCTGATGCAGTCCTTTCAATTTGTTATTTTCATCCTTGTTATGTTGCTCTTTGCATCATCCATCTATTTTTTGGTCTTCCTAGCGATCTTTTTAGTGCGGGTGACCCACTCATATACTTTTTTTACCATGCTGTTATCTGGCATACGCTGTACGTGTCCGAACCAATCTAATCTTTGTGCTTTGATATAGTTTGTTGTTTTATTACCAGTCAGTCTGTTTAATTCTTCATTCGATTTAATCCGCCATAGTTGTAAGGCAAATGCCAAGGTAAAACCCACAAAGATGGGGCACGGCCCGCACTCTCTCCAAACTTTTTGTGTTGTTCTATATATTGTTTGTTATATGACGTTCTGTGTATTGTGTGTGTGTAAATGTGTACTGTACTACTGCCACCGGGTGGCTACCCAATTGCACTTAACAAATATATCATATCATTTCACTATTTTCGATTTTATGTGTTGCATTCAGGTGATAGTCATTAAATTAGCCGAGAATAACACTGGGCCCTTTTAGTTAAACTCTCCGCGGTATGACGTAGTCTTAAACTGTAGTCTGACATTAGCCTCAGCAAAATTAATGGCGTCCTGATTATTTTTTTGTGTCAATTTAAGAACGTCTCATTGTATTATACAAATGGTCGAACTTCGCCGTTTAAGTTCAAAAGGCAGCTGGGCTAAAAACAGTAATCCGTCTTCACGTAATTGCTCGCTTTATCGGAAGCAGCTGTTATTATACGAAGCAAGTATTTGGACTCACATAGAAGCTGCTTTCATTTCTCTGTTATTTGAACCCGTCTCTAATCCTCTTGCAACAAAAAAGGCGTCATAATGTGAGGAGCAATATGCCACCAACCCACAATGATCTTGGCCGCAGTCAAATTGGTCCGCGGAGGGGGGGGGGGCGGTTGGTGGTGATGATAAAATATTACACAGGAGATCGTTTAGTTTCTTTACCACCTTTCCATATCATTATCTTCCTTTTGCAAGAGCTCATTAAGTGATTTCAATTAGGGTCTTACTTTGAATCTTCGTAATCCTTCTTCTAAGTTATAACGTTGGTGGAACTGATATTTCGGGTGTGGAAATTCGCATAGTGCCGCAGACTGGGAGATTAGTAACTGGTGCTGCGCACCGGGAATTAAGAGGGCGATATAATGTCGAAGGTCAAGGTAGAAGCGTCATGGGATTCGGAGAGACCTGGAAAACGTGAAGGGAAGATGACATTTTAGAAACCTAGGCGAAAACGGGAGGATAATATTAAAACGTGTCTTAAATACAAGTAATGTGAAGATGTGCCCTGAAATTGCATAGTTCGGGATATGGTCCAGTGACGTCAATGAACCTTTGGGTTGAAGCGGCCGGAGCATGAAACTGGTAAATCTAGAATGTATGCAACTTTACTTTCACGCGTCTTAGAAGATTCCGTTCGAATGTGTATATGTTACTGTAGAAGCCCGAGGTCGGTAAAACCTAGGTTTTACCAGTAAATCCTAGCATTTATCATAGTGAGGTGGTAAAAGTCTGAAAAATGCTTGGAAACGCTTCCATTTCGGGCTTTTACCAAACCCTGTCGGTAAATGCTGGCATTTGCCGACACCTATTGGTAATAGTCCGTTTTGTTTGACTGTCATTATGCTTTGTAAGTGTGTGTGTTTTAACTTTTAATTATTCATTGAACATGTAAGTTTAAAATATTTTGGCGGTCATTTATCTTGCAAAATTCTGTGAAATATATTTATTGTACTGGGTCCATACTTAAATTAGCTTAGCTTATTTTCGGCACAACAGTCGCAAGCGATACCTGGGTCGACCAGTCCGCGTCCCGCCATAGGGCGTGGGTTCGGGAGATGCGTGGTTAGCGTATCGCAGTCCCTTACGCGGATATCTGGTATACCCAACCGAACTTTTAATTATTTTTGTTTATTTGAAGATTGTGAATGGGATGGGAAATTAAAACAGCATTCTATTATCAGATTAAACTCCATATTTTTCACCATGAAACTTGTCCGTTACAATAATTTGCCTTTGTATATTTAAATTTAAACGAAGCCTAGAATTACATTAAACTTAACTGCTTTATATTTTACTGCATTTAAGTAATGTATTAAAAGAAAATGTTCATGAAATAAATAGAACTTATTAAGCAGAATTTCCTTGAACATTATCAAATCATAATTAAACTCACTTGTTACAGCAAGGTTGACTGTTGTGACATTTTGAGTTACAAAGTAGATTGGCTGATTTGCACAAACACATCTTCGTGGTAC
>Ga0123352_10010052_pt1 | contig 14838 bp, 9 predicted proteins | sample TergutLab28metaG_FD_89700 | JGI IMG/M metagenome (GOLD analysis project Ga0123352, IMG submission 89700) | Labiotermes labralis P1 segment gut microbial communities from Petit-Saut dam, French Guiana - Lab288 P1 | ecosystem: Host-associated > Arthropoda: Insects > Digestive system > Gut ... | reverse complement strand
GTGTGTGTGTGTGTGTGGGTTGTGTGTGTGTGTGTGTGTGTGTGTGTGTGTGTGTGTGTGTGTGTGTTTGTGGTGTGTGTGTATGTATATATATATAAAGTTCAAAATTAAACTGTCACAGGAACAACTAACAAGAAAGAATCCCGAAATTAATTACGATTGCGAAAAAGATAATCAATTTTGTGGTAAAAAAGCGGTTCAGCTGTCCTTGTACACTTCACGAAGGCGTAAGGAGAAGTGTAGGTACAGCCCCCCGCACTCTGAGCCTTGCCACTATACGAAGGTTAGCGTTCAGTTTCAAGCTTCGGCTGTTTTATCCCTAGCATCAACTGAACAAAAAACATTTCATGGTAACACTAAGTTCGGTAGAATACGTCTCTGCTTAACTCCTTAACACCTAATGGTTACTCTACATACCAGCAGATACAACATTTAGGAGCTAACGTTCTGCCCACAGATTGCATTACTGCACTTTGTATGGATACCAGAAAAAACACAGGTTATTTCACGATGCTTTAAGAACAGATTGATTTTTATAATCGAGACAGTGTGTTTACTGTGCGGTACGGACTGGATCTTTAACCCTTTAAAGGCCGAGTTAAATCTCATCTGCCATTTGGTGGTATTATGAGGAGCTCACCATATTCTCCACGTTAGCAGGATAAGGGTTAAATATAATTCAGGTTAATCTTAAAATTTAAAGGATGAATCATAAAATTTCTCGTCCGTAACTGAATGCTGTGGATGCAAGTACGTGTTTTGTCGTGTAAAATGCAACGTTGCACTGTCTTCTGGCCTATAACGCCGTGTAGGTTTATAGGCACATAGCAATGTTTCCGAGGAAAATACTGCCTCCATCTTCAGGGTAGAAATAAACAGGGTGCTCTCCTTACTTCCTACGGTTTGTACACTCAGTCTGCGTCTAGCCACGATAAGAAATAGTAGCAGTAATAACAATAAATTATATTCAACAGTCTCTATACAAGTCACTGGCCGCATGGAAAGAGAAACCCATTTAGTGCTGTTCAGTTTACACTCTAAGGAACTTGAAACGCAGAGGCCATCAAAATGCAACCTTTATTAAAAGATGATGATGGGGGGAGGGTGGGCTATATATCACGTATAGTGCTGCTATCTAGGAGCAACACGTGACAGGTCAGCTGCGCCACGAAAGTTCAACCATTGACCCGAGATATGTACACAGAAAAGTGGCCTATATCCATGCACAGAACTGTATGCTTTCCTATACACCAGTTAATTTAATTTAGAGGCAGCAAACACAAATATGGCTGCATGGGATGATTTATAGACATAAGATGATGATAAAGAGAGAAAAATAAATAGCTTATGTAAGGTACCTACAGATACGCGTATACTTATCTGCTCTGTGTGTGTGTGTGTGTATACACACACACACACATATATATATATATATATATATATATATATATATATATATATATATATAAGTTAAAGGTAAAGGAAAAGTTCTCCCTAGAAGAGGCCACGAAGGCTCAAAAAGGGAGCAGATGTATAGCTCAACTCTTCCTTAAACCTTACCGCTAGATTGGGTAGATGGGGGTGGGTGGTCAACGCTGCGCCCTGGCCGTTTTACCCCCGGAAAAAACCCGGTATCCATTGTATAGGAGGCTGGGTGGGCCCCAGGGCCGGTGTGTAGGGGTGCAGAAAATCTCGCTCCCACTCGGATTCGATCTCCGGACCGTCAAGCCCGTTGCGAGTAGCTATACTAACTGCGCTATTCCGGCCCTTATGTATGTATATATATATATGTATGTATAAGGGTTTATGTAATATATATATTACATAAACCTATTCCTATACAATGGGTTCCAGGTCATTCCCGGGGGTTAAACGGGCGGAGCTTGGCTTCAACTACGTACCACCATCTAGTACAGGGGTAAAGGAACAGTGGAGCTACCCTCCACTCCCACTCTGTGCCTTCATGTTGTGTTATGGGGTGAACTGAAATACACCACCAACGTTGCATGACCCGACATTTCGTACAGGACAAAAACTCTTGTCACTGTCTCGAATCGAACACATCCCCTCGATCGTCCAACACGCAGCTAAGTCACTACACTGGCTGAGCTACCCCGGCTCTTGATTGGCTCAAACAACCAAAATAATTCTATTATCCGTAAGAGATAACGACTGTTTATCCAGGCAAAGTGAAATTTAGCCACATTTCATAAGAATATGCAACCTCCATCTTGAGGGTGTTAACAAGTTACGATGTCATGTTTATAGCAACCGCCGTTAGAACATCAAATCCAGCAAACGCAAACAGAATGGTGGAAGTAAAAATGATTGGAACTCAACAGGTGGACGACGACATTAGTCAATGAAACTGATACAACGTCGTTACATAAACGGAAATTCATATCAAATTTCACTCCCGATACTTAATGTTAGGATTTTGTAACCATAACAATGGAATTGATACACGTTTATTGCAGATACAATTATGAGGCTTACTGCTTAGATCCTGAGGATGGAGGCATATAGCTACTCCGAAACATCGATAAGTTCACTGGAGGCCAAAGGCGCCATTTGACTGTTCAAACTTAGTATTCTTGCTGCAAACTGAACTCATGGCAGGGGTTAAAGTTACATTTTCCACAGCTTCCTTTGGTTGGCTAACGCGATAGCAACGTAATTCTCAGTCCAGTTTGTAGACCTCAAACCTTTACAGCTAAGTGGTTAGTACACTTACCGCTAAGTTTAACACTATGATCTCCGTATTTTTCTCACACAGTTACTTATTCTATGTGTTCGTTTATACAATAACAGCCTCTATGTCTCTATGGAACACTAACTCCTTTACATAATGGAAATATATTGTCTGCGCTGTGTTCTGTGCTCGGTACGGGGGCAGAATTATAAGGCGCGTTCGCAAAACTGCGAAAAGCGACTATAAGTTCGTCACGTCTCGCTGTCCGTCTGTCCATCCGCCCTTCCATCCGAATGGAACAACTCGACTCCTAACAGAAGGATTTTCATGAAATTTGATATTTGGGTATTTTTCGAAAATCTGTCGAGAAAATTCAAGTCTCATTAAAATCTGACGAGAATAACCGGTACTTTACATGAAGACCGATATACATTTTTTATCATATCTCGCTCATTTCTCCTTAGAATGAGAAATGTTTCAGACAAATTTGTATACAAACGCAAAACACAAATTTAGTGTTCAGTAACTTTATTCCAGAAACGCTCTGCTTATGAGATAACGTAGACAAATAATGTAGAGCCTGACAGGCCACATATGACAATATGGCGCATGCGCATTTCATGTTGGATACCTAAGGCTACAAATACGCCCTCAGAATATGTAATACTTATCGCTTTTCCACAACAACAATGGTCGCAGGAACGCCTGACTGTTACGTCACACGTGCATTTTATCTATTGTTATAAATAATTTAGATTACTTTCAGTCGTCATAGGATTAATTCGTTTTTTTTTTGTATCGCATAACAAGAACGCTTTTCTGAACGTATCGATGCAATTCTTTTTTGATTTTGGTATACAACAGACATTATAAGAAGCCAGATACACCAAAATTAAATCCCTTAACAAATAATAACTGCAGTTATTTTCACATTTGATAATTGACGTAATCAAGAAAACGGGATTGGTGTTTCCTAAATTATTAACTGTATATTTCTAATACCAAACTTTATGTAAATCTCTTAGCTAATTCTGGAAATGAAATGAGAGGATAGAAGATATATCCACATTAATTTCACATTTTACCCCTTTGACACAAAGAATCCATAACGAAAGAAGACAAAATTAATCCCCTGTTTGTCTCTGTCAGTCGATTAGCCCTTAGGCCCTTCATGTACTGTCTGTCTCTCTCTCTAAACATTTATAGCACTGAAAATTCTTGACAGATCGGAATCTGTCGTGTCCTTTCTTCAACACAGTGCTTCAGTAGAAATACAAAAATAAAAGCTCTGATAAATGTCGAAATGTACGGAGTTGAGCCTCATCCGTCATTCCGAGAAGGCGTGACAAAATCAACAATGGAGCTTTGGGCACAGCAGCCGTGTCCAGCGTGATGGATATTAGAGATGGTCTGGTCTGTTATAAGCATATGCAGATATTGTGCATAAGAGCGGGGTGGGATGGGGTGGGATTTAGTTTCAGGAGAGCATGGTGAATACAAAGTGACCATTACAATATCTCATCTTGACATCCGTAAGTAGCAGACAGTGTACATTTGTTCACACTCGGTTACAGCTGAATTACACGAGGCTATGCAAGGCGTAAGGAAACAAAATATACCTTTATACGTACAGACTTGTAAGAAAAATTCCCTGGCATTTTTCATTTTATTTATATAGTCACTCGTGTCTTAAAAGGCGTTAAACGGAGGGGCATAAAACAAAATTAAACGACTCTTAACTTTACAGTCCAACACAACACCTAACGATATCTACTTCTTTTCACCTTTGACATTTATATTCGTGACGTAAAAACATTATGAAGTGTTGTGGGGTGTGACTGGTGTGACGCCGTGTAGTTTGATATGTAGTTTGCATATTAACTGCTCACAGGGCTTCACATCTCACAAAAACATAATAGATTTGGGATTATCATGGTTGTGATGTTGAGGACTCTAGTCTTCAGAGATGTGACGCTTGGCCCTGAAAATAGGGGCACTAGGAGTCTTCAGAACTTCGGTAACCACTCAACCAACGACCCGGCGTTGGTATATACACATGTGTGTGTGTGTGTGTGTGTGTATTTATATATATATATATATATATATATATATATCTGAAGAATAATACAACAACTAGATGTCACTTGCTATTTTTATTTTTCTTCTTAGATATTCAACATGTTTCGGACATTAATATGCCCATCTTCAGGAGTTTGCGACTATGTTGTTGAACTACCACATTGGCAATATTGTTCTGCAAAGATGGAGGAGTTAGCGTTAGCGTAAATTTGTGGTGCTTAGTGGTGTGTGTTTGGTGTGATGTGTGTTGTCGTTTTGTTGTGGCAAGTAACGTGTTATTGTTGATGTTAACAGTTGTGACCTTTTATGTGTGCTGCTCGTGATGTTTTCTTGTGTGTGTAGTGTGATATATTATTGGATTTGTAATTTGACGGCTGCTAGTGTTCATTAGTGCTGTGTACTGAGATTGTATATACCTTGGTTTGCTGTGTGTTGGAGTTGGGTGCGGTTACCACCCTAGCCGAACTGCAATGTAATATATATATATGTATGTATGTATTACATTGCAGTGTTGCTCATCTTCACTGATTCACAGGCTCGTATTCTTTTGTACCGTCTGTACAATATTATGCATTGCCTGAGGATGATGTTAGCAATTGACACAAAATTTTCTTCTATATTTGGTATTAAAATCGGGAAGAAGACCCCTCTAAATTTCATTCAAACGAACAGTATTTGTGAAACCGTCGTGCAGATATTTTGTTAGAGTTTACTTTGTTGTACTTAACTGAGCACGTTTTGGATCTCTACTTCAGAATTGTTTACGACAGATGTCACTATATCAGCTATTGTTTGCCCTTTTCTTGTATCCGTTCAATTGAAGCTCCCGTCAATCTTTTTGTTCATCTTCCGGCAATTTCATTTTGGGCTGTCCCGCGTATGTTCTATCTGCTGATTTATTTCTAAATTTTCTGAATCCCTCTTGTTTTAACCACATTAGTCGGAGTGACGCTACTGCCGACACTTATCTAGCCAGCCCATCTGAGGTTCACAGGACCAGATGATCAGTATTAATGATATTCCCCGCCAATACAACTTGCTCTTTTAAGATACAAAATATGACTAAATCACACATACAATATCCAGACGATTCTCCACAGTAATGGTTACTGACACATCAGCGACATGAAAACATTAAAAAAAATAAAAATATGTTGTCCACATTCACGTACGTTGGGAAAGACACAAACACCATTAAAACTCCTTAAAAATACAAAAATAAGCGCATATTTCAAAACGAATAACACTGCAGGAAAACTGCCAAAAACATAAAACATGAACACCTTAAGCAGCATATATTAAATGAAACGCCACGACTGCTCCCCAGTAACACATAGGACAAACGGAAAGATGTTTTCAACCAGATTTAAAGAATACATCAACTTCATAAAAGACACAAACAACTCCAGTTCAAAGTACGCTCAAAACGTATGGGAGACAAACTACACTCTTGGCAGAATAGAAAACACGATGGACACGATACACATCACAACAAAGGAAAACAGCAATGCCACAGATAAATACTACTCGTAATACCTCAGTAAACAACAGGTATATTATTATGAAGTAGAAAATACTAACATGGCGAACAACCGATTCTACTTCACTCTCTTTGCGATAAAAGAATAATCGCTGACATGCCAAACTTGTATGTCGGTTTTCATAAAAGAATGATCGCTGACATACCAAATTTGCATGTCGGTTATCACAACATAATGATCGCTGACATACCAAATTTGTATGTCGGTTATCGTAACAGAATGATCGCTGACACCAAATTTGTATGTCGGTTATCATAACGGAATGATCGCTGACACACCAGATTTGTATGTCGGTTATCGCACATCTACTGGAACAAGAACTTCGATATATATATATATATATATATCTATATATATATATATATATATATATATATATCGTACATAACACGAGGGACTTTTACTGTTTGTTTGCTGTTCGTAACGTTCTTTATGCCCGTCCTCGTTGACATCCACCTCGTAAAAATAGCAGACTGTGCAAAAAACATGTTTCTCTTTCGGTCATTTACAGGCGATATAATGATGGGAGTGAAGACGTGTGGTTCACAAAGACATTGTACAGGGCTGTGACCTATGTATTCTTACGTATGTATATGCCTGCCTCTGCTGATCGAGTTACATCGTCTGAACTGGTTCTGTGCTCATAACGAACCTTCAATCCTTTACTCGTCTCATCCCAAACAGGAATCAAACCATCACCCTCGGCTTGCAGGAACTCATAACAACGAATAAAGACTCAAATAACGCTCTTTGAATATTATTCTAGTGCACCATAGAACAAGGGTGTCCAAGTCATAGGTGATCCTACATCCGTAAGTATGCGAAAGGAAGTTATATTTTACTGACAATAGCCGTGAAGTGCAGCCAGGTACTGTGCAGAATTACAGCAGAAATTCACTTATCCGGACGCTGGCTATCCGGTTCGCCAATTATCCGGATCGGCTTAGCCCTAAGGGTAAATTTGTCCAGAATTCTACAAAACTAACTTGTTTGGATATTACCGGTTACCGGATCAAGTGCCGTACAGTGTTATGGCTTCTAGAACCTCAAATCAGGCGTGGTCGAAAGGTTTAGACGCCGGTACTTACCGTAAATAGTAACAGCCGAAATTCGAAGTACCAATGTAGCCTATTTTAAAAGAAAAATCAAATTTTCCGGGTTTTCTGCATATCCGGATGGCTCGCCGTCCAAATTAATCCGGATAAGTGGAGTTCTACTATATGCGTAGTTTAGAAGCAATACATAATCAGCGGGCAACTGGTTATGTCCTGTTGGCCTGGTGGTTAATTATGTGTGCTGGAAAATTAAAAAGGAATATTTTGATAAATATTTAACGCGGGTGGTATTTGTCCCTGCCATAGAATGTTGAATGTAAGGGGTTGTGACTCCTTTGACGTAACCAGGAAGTCGTGGTTCATATCCCGATCATCAAACTATCTTTTATTTAATTCTTCACACAAGCTTTGAATCTCAAAGAGCGATGAGTGGTATCATTTTAGTCTCATAGGACGTGACATCGTGCTGTCTGGTACGTACCGATCTGTATGTGACCTAGAGGTCATACGGCATCAGAAAGAAACAGAAATTAATATTAAATCACGAGAATGTTTTTGAATCAGTCAACAGAAGTTTTGTTCAGGTGTAGACAAACTCCATTTGTCGGCAATAAATCGCTACATGTTTCTGCTTTTTTGTACAAAAGTTATCATCAGGCTAAATGACCACAAATGTGTATGAAGACAAAGTATACTCGCAAAACTAAATAAGAATTATATATATATATATACACATATATATAAACACACATAAACTATTGTAAGTTGTGAGATATCACTACCATATTGGAAGGGAAGTCATGTGACTTACGATTTTGGTTCATATACTTTTATAAAGTTTTAGCCTGATGATGCCCGTCGCACAAAAGTCGAAACATGTAGCAGTTTATTGTAAATAAAAGGAGTTTAACCCTTTAAAGACGAAGCGCAGACGACTTTATTTAAAGACCCAGGCCGTACCGCGCTGTAAGCACTTTTCATCTCGGTTATAAAAACCAGTCAGTTTATGCTGTAAGCGGCACAAGTCGCTGTTTGTTCTCAGATAAATACAAAACACATAAATACTGTGTGGGCAGAGCGTACAGTTGTTGAATGTTACACTGGTGGTGCGTCACGTAACCAGTAGGCTTTAGGAGGTTAAGAGTAACAAAGAGTTGTGCTGGGCAGAAAAAAATTATCTTGAGTCCAAATCAGCAAACACTTGGAAATGCTAACAAATCAGATTAACCAAAATCAAGTACTCTCGATATCATTCATTACCAAACACCAATATCAAATTTTGACCACATACAATATTTTTCTACGGTCTGGGATCGAATCCCGGTGGGGACGAGACCCGGCACAATGGGTGCCGGGTCTTTCCAAGGGGTAGAGGCGGCCGGGGCGTGGGACTGACCTCCACCCCCATCTAGAGTGCCGAAGGTCCTAGAAAGAGTATAGCTATACCTCTACTCACCCTAAGGGCCTTCGTGGTTGAAAACCTACTTACCAATATTGTTCTAGCTGAAACACGCATATGATATCCCTATTCTGCTTTCATTTTTTTGCACTTCGTGTCAGTTACACTTAGAAACCTCTTCACAATGAATAAACACTGCCTTCAGCCTGACCCAAACCACATGTTTCTGTTACACTGAATTGTTTATTTGCAAAACGAGGTCACCACAGTAGCAGATCTGCACATGCCATCCGATTAGTACACAGGGCCAGTTTACTGCCACAGCAGAAAGATTTACAGCTAAGGAAACTAAACCCACATTATGTTAGAAGGCTGTGGTACTGCAGGCTCTTCTTTATGAACAAATTGCGTCACGGCAGCAGTGATATTTCGAGAAGGCGCTGAAATAATGTTGTCAGCCATTACATTCTGTTGAATGTAAATTATATCACTGCTTCGTAAATAAATTTCAGTGTCAGTTGTTCCTCTAAACGTACGTAATTACGTATTTACACTATAAATTCGAAACACATGTTACAGCATATTAAAGGCTGATGAAACTTCAATGGGGACTATTTAAAAAAAAAACGTCGTCCAACACATAACCACAGTAGCTGAGACAGTAATGGAAGATATTTATAGTCTGCTATGGTACTAATTCTGATACAATAACAATACGCAATGAGAAGTGCTGCCACAGAAATCAGGTCCTCTGGGACGTTAAGCAGTGTGCACTGGTGCATAGTCATGGACGTTTCGGAAGTTCGTGATGCGTTTCACTTGAGGGTCATGCAGTACAAGAAGAAGTTTCGTATGATTGCTTAAGGTATGTTGTTAAATTACTCCCATTTTGGGTGCAGTTCTTTGGTTGCTTGACCCTGAAGGTGATGGCACTGCGTTCCATCGGAACTCTTTACCAGACAACACGGCGTCACATCTCAGAAGATTGGAATGTTCAGAAACACTGCTGTGAGAACTTAAAACCTCGCACTATGGTATTATAAATTACAGAAGGAATTATTCGTGGAAAGTTGATTTTGTAAATTCTCAGATAATTGTTATTGTCACTGACTTCATGTTTTGTTTCTATTCGTAAGTTCTTGCTGCAAAATGGAAAAAAACAGACGAAAAGAACATTAAGAGAACCAGTTTGGAAGAACAAAGAATGTCTGTTTTCGAAATACTAATATATTTAGGGTTAAAACCAGGTGGTATATATTATTACCGGTCTCCGTTAAAAGGCTTACTCCGTTAGTGATGCACAAAGCAGTAATCAGAAGAGAAGAAAGGACACTCTTTAGGGTTTAATTTTTTAAACAATTCTCACTCAATCCGTTCCACAAATCTAACGCACTCTGTACTCCCTGTCACGCACTCACCTCATCGCCTGTTTATAAGGACACGTGATTTTCTTCACGTGTCAGACACACCACTTGCGTGCCACAGGATTATCCGTGACGTAATGACGTAGGCAGGGCCCCCTGCTGCGACGTGGAGAAAGCCAAATGACAGATCAGAGCGCCCACAAAAAAGAAAGATTCTATTTTTGTTAGTGCTAGCGCACATGCCCCAGAACTTTAGTCGACAAAAAATCATCCGAATACAACATCCAAAACATGAATCACTTTAGATGTTAAAAGACTAAATTTGTCACTTTAAAGAAAAAACTTCGCAGCCAGAATAGCTCGGTTGGTATAGTGGCTAGGCGACAGGCTGGAAGAAAAAGGTGGTTCGACTCCTGACTGGGGCAAAATCTTTAGAAATGGCCCTCTGACCAGTCTCTTTCCTTATCAAATTTACAGTGGCCGCTGCATTAAATTATCATTTACTTCCATCTTGTACTGGAGCTAAGAATCTGTGGAGTTATACCTCCATTTTCCATATGCCACCACGACTTTCGTTTAAACGTACACAGAGACAAACCGCTCTCTTTCTTTGCGCTTATTTAAACACTTTTAAATTTGTAAAGTGAGTGAGTGCTTTTACCTGTGTGTGTAAATAATTTACATGAGGAGCATAATCAATCTTGCTTTTCCCCATACAATATTAGGATGATTAAATCAAGTAAGACGACATGAGCATGTGAAAATAATTTGAAAACATAGACACAGAATGGAGCAAAATATTAAAATGAATGGTAAAATGGGACACAAAGAGGGAACTGCATTCATCTGACACTATACACACCAGTGACGGGTTTTAGCATACAGTAATGAAATGTGGTGCCCAGTAAAAGGCTGGGAACATCTTGGAAACTATTCAAATTTAAGTAATAACGCAACGTTGCGTGTCACCTGCTGTTCATTTGGCCTAACTGAAGTGTCGCTCCGAGGAAGGTTGATATACGCAGGATATTTGGTCAGAATGTACACAGATGAGTTAAGAAAGAAAATTAGTTACAAAATCGGGGTGAGGTGTAAAGGGGTGTTCGTAAGCCACAGTGCTGGTTTTGCAAATTTCACCGTCCTGAGAGTGATATTTGTTATTTTCTGCAATGAAAGGCCATAAGTTTTACTGGATATTTACCAAGGTTTCGCACGAATCTACTGCCTCCATCTCCCGGCCTAAAGATGGAGTAGTGAGCACTTCCGGAACGTCTACCAAACGACATGACGTCACATCTCAGAAGAAACAATCTTCAGTAGATTATCAATTTGACTGGGGTTTTGTTCTTAGCAGAAAAGAGAAATTGACAATGAAATAAGGAGAGAGAGAGAGAGAGACAGAGAGTACTGAATAACTAAGGAGGTAGACAGAAGAAAGCAGGAAAACAGTAGGAACAAGGGATTAAAAGCAATGAAGAAAAAAATGGCAGATAAGTAGAAAAGAGAGTTGGAAGAAAGAGGGGGAGAAAAGAAAAGGGGAATGGTGTGAGGATCAGAACGAAGAGAAAAAAGAAAGGAGGAATGAAGATGTTGAAAAAGAGCGCAATTTTCATTAGCTGTTCAGTAGCAGGCTTCCCCCATTATTGTTCGGGGGATAAAATCGAGAAGAATGAGATAGGCGGGGCATGTAGCGCGTATGGGGGAGAGGAGAGACGTTTACAGGGTTTTGATTGGGAATCCTGAGGGAAAGAGAATACTTGGGAGGCCCAGGCGTAAATGGGAGGATAATATTAAAATGGATGTTCAGAAAATTGGATGTGGACTTATTGACTGGATCGAGTTGGCTCAGGATAGGGACAGGTGGAGGGCACTTGTGAATGAGGTAATGAACCTTCGGGTTCCATAAAATGCTGGGAATTTCTTGACTGGCTGAAAAACGGTTAGCTTCTCAAGCAGGACTCTGCTCCATGGAGTAAGTAAGTAAGTTCAGTACTAGGATTCAAGAATTTGAAATAACTATCAGAAGGTCAGAGCGGATGTAGCAGCCTGTAGGACAGACAGCCACGAATGTAGCGAAAGGTGGGCATAGACCAGCTTGTTCCAAGTGACAGTCGATTTCGTCAAGGCGCCATATTACTGTCTTGCTCTACAGAACATTACATATAAGGCTGGTCAAGACGCATCTTACGGATGTTGACCACAATGGCCGCTAATGATAATCCATAGTGTATTGGAGACGCTTCTTCAGCGATCTTCAGTCGCCATTGTTCCGTGCGTCTTAATGTCAGACGTAATGTCGCAGCAAACACATCGCCATGAACAGGCACCAATGCCTGTTGCCTTATTCATGCGTTACGTATCTAATATACCTGAAGACATACCTGCATTGTTCCCTCCTTCCTACAGCGGACATACCAGACAACACCTATAGATTTTATGGAATTTACTTCGGGATCTTTCCAGTACGTCAGGCAGGAAAATATGCTCAAGAGATGTGCGAGTTTGGGGGTCGAGTTCATAGCCGCGATAAAAATAAATGCGAAAAGCAACTGTTAGCTTCGTCACGAAGTTGGTTTCCACTGGAAGGATTTTCCTGATATTTGACACTTGAGTATTTTTGCAATACACGCAGAGAAAATCCAAGTTCCTTTAAAATCTGATAAGCCTAATTGGTACTTTAGGCCCAGTTCTTCTTAGAAAGAGAAATTAACCCCTAATACCCTTTACATTCTCTGAACCGTGCATCGTGATACATATACGTGATAACAACCAACAAGATGCACACTTTTTCTCATTCATTTTTTCCAATTAAGCTATCCTCTACATGTTTCGAACAAATAATTGTTCATCATCAGGAGACTATTTCTGTACACGCGGCATACAATATTTTAACATGCATCTGTGGGTGTCTAGCTGCTAACACGATGTGATTGGAACTGCGTGTACAGAAGTAACATCCTGATGATGAACAATTATTTGTTCGAAACATGTAGAAGATAGTTTCATTGGAATAAACTAATGAGAAAAAGCGTGCATCTCTTTTGGTTATTCTCACGTGTATACCCGAATAGCCTGTCCTACAACCAGCAGCCTGTCAACTAGACGAAATGAGCTACCCCAGTTTCTGGAGGTCAACTGTCTGTATCCAACAACGTGTGCCTTCGTACACACACACACACACACGCATATATATATATATATATATATATATATATATATATATATTCCCTGTATACAGTGTCTATACCAACTAACGACCCCTCTTTCACATTCGTCACGCGCTGCCCCTTGACATTCACACAACCTGTCGTACACATGAGTAAGGCATGCAGCTTTATGGTTGGTCTTAAATAAAGAAGTCTTCAGAATTACCGACGGAAAGTAAACAAATAGAAACTGAAGCAGACAGCAGGATCAATACGTCTGAAACGTGCAACAAACTGAACAGCTCACACAATTCACCAGTCTTCCCGGTATCGCTATGTGACGAAACGGTAAACATTACCGAAATTTCGGAGAACATGTCATTTTTCCGTCATAGACGAAGTGACGGTAACATTGGTGACCGTGTAAAAAAAAAAGTGTTCAATAATTGAAGGTTTAACTAATGCAGATATACTGCACGTGACTGTACACAGGACGAGGTTACATAAACCAACCCAATTCCTGACATAAGTCACATCACTTCGCGACAGGATACTCTACAACCGACAGGAAATTGGCGCTGTTATCGACGGTTACATTCGGTATGCCTACACAGACAGGCAGTGTAAATTCCAACACAGTTAATTTCAGCATTTCTCCATAGGAGGCTCTGTAATTCGGCTACTTATTGAATGTTGTTCAAACACTGGCGAATATAAGGGAATTTACATTGTGCAGCCACGTTGTAGATTACATTACAAAATTTGAGCGGTCTTTACCTACATCAAGAGGCAGCATATAATGACACAGTGTATTTAGGAATTGGTTTACTGGTTTGTGATGCCGTGTGGCTTTCTTTTTCTGGAAGCGTTGTATCAAACGACACTGTTTCTTGTTGTGGTTGTATAGAGTCGGTGACAGATGAGTATGGAGCAATGGTGGAATGATAATGAGAGGGAGAAACCGAAGTACTTGCAGTGAAACCCGCCCAAGTTCCTCTTTCCCCACCAAAATCCCTCATATATACTGGTCCGCCATCGAACACGGAACCCTGTGGTGAGAGGCCGGCGACATAACCGCCTGGACCATGATGCGGACTGTGAAACCTCATCGCCGAATGCCAGTGATCCTCCGAATTCAAACGCGGCTTCACAAGTGGAAAAAGTGAGCCGAGTTTGTGGTGTGCCGTCATACGCTTTTAGATGTATAGGTTAGGTTTACATAAATAAAGGTGCCAATGAAATTAATAAAATGAATAAATGTGTTTCACTTAAAAACGACTATCAATCACGTATCACTTCAGCTATGCAATATTTTTTTACCGTATGAATAAACCCCAAGTGTGTTTGCTTAACTTATATTAATTTCAGAACAAACCAGATGGAAAAAAAAACACATAGGCTTAATTAATAAATACATTTTTACTTTTTAGCCATAATATCCAATAGCATGACCACACAACAAGTGTAAAATTGCATCGCTGCCCATTTCCACCCCCCCCCCCCCCCCCCCCCCCCACACCCTCCCTACCTCCCAAACCCCCCCCCCCACAAACAACATCACC
>Ga0123352_10010050_pt1 | contig 14841 bp, 12 predicted proteins | sample TergutLab28metaG_FD_89700 | JGI IMG/M metagenome (GOLD analysis project Ga0123352, IMG submission 89700) | Labiotermes labralis P1 segment gut microbial communities from Petit-Saut dam, French Guiana - Lab288 P1 | ecosystem: Host-associated > Arthropoda: Insects > Digestive system > Gut ... | reverse complement strand
CCAATTTTACATTATGTTTCGCCGTACTGTACCGGAGCCCATAAACCCAACTTTACATTATGTTTCGCCGTACTGTACCGGAACCCATAAACAGAACTTTACATTATGTTTCGCCGTACTGTACGGGAACCCATAAACCCAATTTTACATTATGTTTCGTCGTACTGTACCGGAACCCATAAACCCAACGTTACATTATGTTTCGCCGTACTGTACCTGAGCCCATAAACCCAAATTTACATTATGTTTCGCCGTACTGTACTGGAACCCATAAACCGAATTTTACATTATGTTTCGCCCTACTGTACCGGAGCCCATAAACCCAACTTTACATTATGTTTCGCCGTACTCTACCGGAACCCATAAACCGAACTTTACATTATGTTTCGCCGTACTGTACCGGAGCCCATAAACCCAACGTTACATTATGTTTCGCCGTACTGTATCGGAACCCATAAACCCAATTTTACATTATGTTTCGCCGTACTGTACCGGAGTCCATAAACCCACCTTTACATTAAGTTTCGCCGTGCTGTACCGTAACCCATTAACCTAATTTTACATTATGTTTCGCCGTACTGTACCGGAGCCCATAAACCCAACGTTACATTATGTTTCGCCGTACTGTATCGGAACCCATAAACCCAATTTTACATTATGTTTCGCTGTACTCTACCGGAGTCCATAAACCCACCTTTACATTATGTTTCGCCGTGCTGTACAGTAACCCATTAACCTAATTTTACATTATGTTTCGCCGTACTGTACCGGAGCCCATAAACCCAATTTTACATTATGTTTCGCCGTACTGTACCGGAACCCATAAACCCAATTTTACATTATGTTTCGCCGTACTGTACCGGAGCCCTTAAACCCAACGTTTCATTACGTTTCGCCGTACTGTACCGGAGCCCATAAACCCAGCATTACATTATGTTTCGCCGTCCTGTACCGGAGCCCATAAACCCAATTTTACATCATGTTTCGCCGTACTGTACCGGAGCCCATAAACCCAACGTTTCATTACGTTTCGCCGTACTGTACCGGAGCCCATAAACCCAACGTTACATTTTGTTTCGCCGTACTGTACCAGAGCCCATAAACCCAGCATTACATTATGTTTCGCCGTACTGTACCAGAGCCCATAAACCCAGCATTACATTATGTTTCGCCGTACTGTACCGGAGCCCATAAACCCAACGTTACATTATGTTTCGCCGTACTGTACCGGAGCCCATAAACCCAACGTTACATTATGTTCGTCATATTGCGTCACGCTAAAAGTAAACGTAAGATTGAAGACGAAGCTAAAATTAATAATGTTCACGTCTCGTCAAAAGGACAAAATCACAACATGAGAATAAGTACTAAATAAATCATATTTTAAAAGCCTGCAAATATGAAACATAAGACACGCCCATCCATGGATATGATTGTGACTACCATCGCATGGAGGAGATGTTTGGGATCTGATGATGGCGCAAGAGTGCTAGAACACATTAACATGCATAATAAAATATATACACAAATTGTGACTTTTGCAAACCTCACCTTTGCTACTGCTAAGTTCTGTACTCCCTACTAAAACCCAAATTTGGTTAACCAACACGCCAGATTTAACTTTTAACTGTGTCAAAAGACACTGACATACACAGCAATGAAGGAACTTTGATGATATTCAAAGTTGTGCATCTGCGGTTACGAACTACAGCATTACAACGGACAGTTGATAAGTGCTTGCATTCATTTGATGTGTTGCGAAAAAAATTACAGTTAGACTGGGTTCCCTGAGGGTGGTGTCAGTAGTCACGTCGGAGCGGAAATTATGAAGTGGTGCGGTATGAACATTGTAGTGTACAAGAACTGGTCAATAAATGGTGGTACACATAGAGAAGTAGAGGGTAGTGAATGTTTATCGCCATCCATTCTTTGCCTTGACGGTAGACAGTGGTGAGTGGCCAGCTTGACTCTCCAGCCGGCTTCTCCTAGTGATACCCACCGAAAACATACCAGGTAGACCGTGCAGCTGGTCGGGACGTTTCGACAAAAGAAAAGTCTTCTTACTTCCGCTGGAATCAACCTCCGATTCATCGGTTGTCCAGGCCATAACCGTTGGTTGTACCGACTACCTCCCGCTAGTACGAAGTACAACGAAGTTCTGCGTCAGCTCTGGGCTGCTGAGCTATCAGAGTTGACTCAACATTCCAATGCCAAAGCTGCATATGTGAGTACGTCAACACAGCGCCGTGTAATGAGCTTCCTAGCAATGGGTCGAAATGTAGCGTTTCCACCAAACAGCCATAACAGAGGAAGTAGCTGCCATATTTGGCTGACAGAGCGACATATCAGTTTCACGAAGATCAGCAAAATAAAGCTCGTCTTACGTGCCTCAAACGGCAATATTTTTTACTGGAAATACAACTGGGTGTTCCGTCTGTTGAGTATGGGTTTTGAGCCACCTGAGTATCTAATAAAAATTCCAAAATGTGCCTGTGAGACTTCTAAATAAGTTTTGATGTTTTCTGACCGTGCATTTCAGTATAATCTTAGCAATTAACCAACTTTATGTACAAAAGCTTGTTTTATAATAAGATTAATAAATGCTTCTAAATGTTTCGAGCATTATGTGCTCATCATCAGGAGGTCGAAATTGTATCATCACACCTGTAGGTGGCAGTCCGGTGCACAGGTTGAGAGAAGAGATACGATCAACAATGTATCATGGTCTTTATGTATAGTGCCCGTTATTCTTGTCATATTTTAATGACACTTGAATTTTCTCGACAGAGTTTCGAAAAAATACTCAAAGATCAAATTTCATGAAAATCTGTCTTGTGGAAGTCGAGTTGTCCCGTGCGGACAGCCGGACAGCAAACATGGCGGGTCTAATAGTTGTTTTTGGCAACTTTGCAAAAGCACTTAAAATTGTTAATAATAGATCACGTTCATTGAGTAACACGGAATTTAATACAAAATCTACTTAACATTTACCATTGAAATCCATTATAAATTATTTCTTGCAATGACTAAATCACATTTTAAGTCATTCTTATATGCTTGAAGACCTAAAATACTTTTATTCGAACGAAGAGAGTGTCACACTAAAGGAGGTTAGAAACCACTCAACTAAATTATAAAACAAAAAATGTTTATGCCCTGCTTCCTCTACTCCAACTACACGGCTTGATTGCAGTGATAGTACTATGTGGAGGGGTCTCCCCCATCTCAGCCGTAGAAATTTCCGTTTACTGGGGACCGTGTTCGCGAAGTTTTGGTTTCGTTATTCCCAAGAAGGTGGTAATATTGATCTAAAGAATTTAACAGATATTACCGAGCCTTCCATATCAGAGACAGAGAACGGTTTAGAAATCCGCAAGCGATATTTCCAAATTTCCGCCATTTTTTGGTGATTTGTTGAGCTGATGACTTCTTGCAATGACCCAATTTACATCCCAGAAATCCCAAAGAAAAACAAAATTACGCACTGTACCATGGTTTCGGAATCAGTTCCTATTTGGCACATCCAAGAGAACTGAACCAGTGATCATAAAAGAAGAAGGACACATAACAGAGCATATAACACAGTTCCGTCATCGAGGGCTTCATTATACGTGTAGGATGTGAATGGTGAGCAAGGTTTCACGTCAGCATCTGCAACAGTCTTTTTTTATGCAGAAGGCATTACTCATGTGTCGTAGAGGGCCCTGTGATTGAATTTTTAGCCCTTTGAAGCCTAACAGTACTATATGTAGAACAATGCAATTTTACATTACCTACTTCACATTTCCGGGAACGGCTTAGGCGAGACGACGGTAGTGGAAAACCGCTTTGTTACTGTGGATAAATGATAACTCTTCAAGCTTATGGCAAGGGACGATGTCACAAAACCCAATTTTTTACTGCGTTTGTGACTGTAGAGCAGTGAAGGCTGTAGAAGTGGCGGGGTTACAAGCGAACGACGGTGAATTTTCTAAGGGGAAGCAGAAAGAATAATTCAGTTCTAAAGTTTCACAGGCAGTTTCAGCTTGCCCTTGTGTTTCATCTGTAAGGCAGGACGGAGGAAAACCTTGAGAAGTGAACTGCACTGTGGAGATGAAATACATAAAGCAGTTGATAAGCGTTATTTTAAAAGTCAACCCGAAGTTACTGTTTTAGTCGGTTCCTAAACCGGAGACGTTAGTCAATAAAAATTTCCCATAAGCCCAACGTTAAGATGGGGAATGTGGTTCCAGACATCCTGTTCTGACCGAGAAATAAGTCAAACTCGGTTATAAATATCATGGAAGGGGGTTAATATTTTGTGTCATTATAAACGAGTGTATTTGTAACCGAGAAGTATTTTATGGTTAAGAGTGACGTTAATTGGTACCACAGAATATCTGACTCTATAGGCGAGGTATCGTATAAGTCTATGTCGTTATAACCGGGATCTGAAAAACGAATGAAAATTTAAGGAGAAGGCACTTTCTCTTAGGGCGGTGATGTGGACCATCTTCTGCATTCCTCAACAACACAGGTGGCGAGGCACGAGTCCCTGCAGATGGTTTTAAAAAATCAATCACCGAAGTCAGGCGAGACTAAGGCCTCTGATTCTCCTTCAGAACCTCCTTGCAGCAAGCAATCTGCATCCTAACTCCCCGTCTAGTTTTGCTCGCTGCTCGGTCCAGTCAATGTCCTCAAAAGCCTTGATGCCATTAGGGATGGGGTGGGGTACGTCAAAACACAACTGTCTTGTATCCTACCGACGACGACATGTTTCAGCCACTGTGGGCCATCTTTAGGTCACAAAAATGTATATAGAGGAAACTACACAGAGTATTATCATAGCATAAGTGAACCAACCATAAAAGGACTCATAAAGCTTCACAAGCCTGACCAACCCATACGTCATATTGTAAACTGGCTTGTGAAGATTTATGAGTCATTTTCTGGTTGGTGCACTTATGCTATGATCATACTCTGTATAGTTTTCCTCTATACACATTTTTGTGACCTGAAGATGGCCCACAGTGGCCGAAGGATGTTGTCGTCAGCTTAATAAAATAAGATACAAGACAGTTGTGTTTTGACGTATCCCACCCCCTCCCTAATTGTTTATAACACAACGGGGATGATGCACCTAAAGATCCTTGATGCCATCTTCAGTCAGTCCAAGCTCCTCAGTCGAATTTGAGACCGTCGTGTTCCTCACCTTAGGCTCAGGTTCTTCGTCTTCTTCAAGGGCGCTTTTGCTTCCGAATTTCAACAACAAGGTCGAGCGTGAACTCCTGGTCATGGGAGTTCAGCAACTCAAAGACATCTTCAGTACCTTACTAACGAATTCGCGCTTCTGCTTAACATCCAGCGGGCAAAGGAATAAGTCGGGGAATTACTGGATGAGAGTTTACGTTAACATAGGAATGACTTGACATGTGAAGGCTGGATACCATTACAGGCTTTCGTCTGAGGTGAAGGTTTAATTCAGCTACACGATTCTTAAAATTTAGTTCATAACGTAGAAAAACACACTGTATTTCCATTATAAAGTTAAAATAATTGCTGATATTAAGGGAAAAAATTTTTGTCGGTTGTGAGTATCATACGAAATACACTAATGTTTCATGTCAGCAAAATTCAGCGTTTTTAAATATTAAGGTAGGTGGTATATATATTAACCACTGTGCTTTAAGGTTTTATGTCGGTGCAGTGGGGCGGTTGTTGATTGACACATAAGTCCTGCCACATTAACCTCTGCACTGTCCGAAGTCACAATAACTCACGCATGTAAATTGAAAGAGAAGTATTTGAAAAGAAACTAAGTAATTTACACTATTTTCGTAGTGTTCTTGGGCCAGAAAATTGTAGGAGGGTGGGTACGCGATGGCGTAGTTGGTTGAGGCACTGCACTACAAACCGGAAGGTCGCGGGTTCGATTCCCGATTATGTCACTTTGAATTTTTCATTGACATAATCCTTTCGGTCGCACTATGGCCATGCGGTCGACTCAGCCTCTAATAGAAATGAATCCGGTCCGATTCGTAGGGCTGACAACTTTACCATCCACATGTGCCAATTTTCTCTAAATCTGGGAGACTCAACCTCTTGGAAACCTCGGAGCCTGTTTAGACCTGTACAGGGATTTCTTTACCTTTACGATACATTGGACACGCAGCCCTAGCGACCCTATTTGAAATTAAATATCGAAAGGACCATACGGGATAAAAATAAAGGAATGGAACTGCCATCTTGGTGCCCTGTCTCCAGCCAGAACAACCACAAGCTTAGTTCCATATTTGTAGGAGAACCACGAAAATGTGTCCATTATCCGACATACTCTTCACGCAACCTCCACCCTAACACTCCGCTGCTCCCAGGAGTGTCACAGCCGAACGTACCCACCACCATGACCAAGCCTCTTCCTTCGATGTTGTATGTGAAATACGCATTAACGTTTATCACTGTCTACTGGATGTAAGTAATCGATTTTCTCGCCAACTGAACTCTCTCATTGTCACGACACGATATACGCCACTTTACAGCAGAACCAAATGTTCAGCATTGTTAATATCACAGCCTGTCTCTAAGGCAGTTCAGACCTCACCCTCAATTTCCCATTTCAGCAACAGTCAATTTACGGGATTTCTGTGTGTTTGTTGTTTTCAGTAACTGTTTCCATGTCCTGCCGGTCACATCGTCGATATTAAAACCGTTCTTTATGTAATTTTTGTTTCAATTTGATCACTTCCTATCTACTGTCGCCTTCTTTTCGAACAGAATTATTTAGGGAATATAAGACAATTACATTTTATTGAAATACAGAATGGGGCAGCATTAATTCATCATTTTGATTTACGTAGTACTTGGACAGGCCGGAGACAGCATGCAAAATAAGGTCACTATAGATTTTGCTAGAGACGCCATTTAATAAAAACATGGACTAGAGGTCGGTTGTGCACACTGCATTTGCATAAGACTTCCAAAAATAATGACGTTTATGCGACATTTCTTGGCCATCCCCTTTGCCCGTTCTGTCGGCTTATGATTTATTTCTGTTGGGCTATTTGGACAGCAGAGTGTTTCAGACGTTCGGCAGACTTACACAATCTCCAACTAAGAATTCATGAAGAAAGAAATGCCATATCAGCTGTCATGTCCCAGTAATGGAAAGTGTTATGCACCAAGGTCATCAGTGCGTTACTCGTAATGGTCGATATGCGACGGGTATTCTTTTACAAATAACGTAAGAGTAACTTCGTTGTTATGTCCCTCAAAAATGACAAACATGACTTTCTTTTCACAGTACTTTGAAAAAACTTAAATAAATTCTGGTCGACGTGGGTATCTTTAAGAAAGTTTGCTGAATGCTGTCCCACTCTGTACAATTAAACTGCATTCTTGTACGACCAGAGGGGCAGTACATGTTCAAAAGGATCTAAAATACATGAATGTTATAAATTCCACAACTAATCGTATCCCCCTTCCGTTTTATTTTCTCACAAATATGTCGGACTATAACAGTACGCCAAACATCTAGTTACGGAACTTGGGCTTGCGCATGGCTGCAGTGCGTCGCTGCTAGCGTGTTGTGACATTTCTGTCCATTGCGGACGTCACAAGACACCATTCTGCGATTAACTGGTTAGACACTATGGATTACCAACACACTGGTAAGGAACAGGTTTCTGTCGTCGTAGTCCAGAACCTTGAAGAACAGAGATAACTGCTGATATGTGGAGTTATCCTCTTGTTTATCGAGCTGCAAGTAACTCACCCCTACCCCTCCCCCTTCCTTTGCAAAATTTACGACTGAAACATAATAGGTTCATTCACATCAATTGTTGGCAGCAGAACAAAAACTCTGCCCGGGGCCAGTTAGTCCGAGACAACTTGAAACAGCCCAGAGCCAGATAACATCGTGCTAAGAAGTACATCAGATCTGAATAATGACATTTTTCACTTTAACTCTTTAAACGCCGAGTTAAATCCCATCTGTCATTTGCTGGCATTATTAGGAGCTCACCATATTCTCCACATTAGCAGGATAAGGGTTAAAGCTTTGGGATTACAACAACGTAACGCAGAGAATCGAGGCTGCTCCAAGAGACATATCAAATACATTAACATATTGGCTTGAAATCTGGGAGCCTGAATTTTCTGGAACCCTCAGGGCCTGTCCAGGCCTGTATAGGGATTGATGTACCTTTTACACACACACACACACATATATATATGTGTGTGTGTGTGTGTGTCTGTGTATAATCAACTGTAGGAATTTTTCATTCAGTTCAAAAAACCTTAACGTGCAGATTACTTTCAAAAATACAGTTCTTAAATGGGCCTATCTGCAGTACATAAAACAACAAAATGCCTAATTTTAACGTTTTGTTGACCGTGCATCTCAGTATATTCATCTCAGTATTTAACCAACTTGATGCACAAAATTTATTTCACAATAAGTTTTATTTCATGCCTCTACATGTTTCGAACACATGTGCTTGAAACATGTAGAGACATGAAATAAAACTTACTGTGAAACAAATTTTGTGCATCAAGTTGGTTAAATACTGAGATAAACAAAATCCCTGTTTCACTCGGAGAAAATCCAACATGCCGTTGCTAGGATACGGGGAGAAACGCGGTGATAGGGCTTACCAGTAACATGGATGGAAGTACATACGATAAAGATAATAAAGTAAGAAATTGTAGCAAGACTTAATTTTCTGTCATCTTTGACCGGTCATGGCTAGCGTGTGCCGGTCACGACACAAGCATTTTTTTTTACAATCTTAAATTGATTCATTATTACAGTTGTTCTGTACAGGGGTGACAAGCGGCTTGTGCGTTGAAGTTTTTAAATCACGACCCACTTTTCTACGTTGCGACGCCATGGATTTTGGTAGACAGTCACAAAATTTTGGAGGAAGTGTGTGCGTCCACTCTAAGAGTAAAAGTAGTTCTAAGAGATACCTTTATCCTCCTTCTACCCAGGAGATGGAGAAAGCTATTTGCTCCGAAACTTTGATACCTAACAACATGGCGTCACACTCTAAAAGCAATGAACCTAGAAGTGTTTGAGAACAGAGTCCTGTGAAAAATATTTCGACCCGAAGTTATTGACTAAGCAGAACGTCCTGATTTGTACAACTAAAGCAATGTTCTTACAAAACCAGAATTCAGAAGGCTGTGTGCGTAGCTCAGATGGTGTAGACCAGTGTTCCTCAACTGACGGGCCGCGGCCCGGTACCGGGCCCTGGCATCAATTATACCGGGCCACGAGAGGTTCTCCTGCAATTTGCCATTTTAGTTTTCTAAGCAATTTTCATGAATAAATGTTTCATAGTGGATATATTCTGAGGAGAAAAACATTCGTGAATGTGTCGAAAAACTCAGACCCAGATGTTGGCCTTAGGAAACTAAAATATGCTACAAATTTCATTAGTCCAGTGATTGATAACTAATTTAAATGTAATTTTATATTTGTCAACAAGCCACACCGTACATGTAAGTGTACTAATACACTTTATGAGTATGCCATTATTAATTATTAATACTTATGTTAGGTTTAATGTATGGACTTAAAAAATGTAAAGGTATTTACGAGTAAATTTGTTGGGACCGGGCCCTCGTCTTATAAAAAAGAAATTTACCTGGCCGCGGTCTCGCAAAGGTTGAGAAACACTGGTGTAGACAATAAATGCATTTGGTTGCGCAAAGACTTTGTGAGCTACTGCTTGGAAGATTAAAGCAGGGATAAGCTGGCAATACTAAGACTAACATTGAAAAAGGTAAACTTGTCCCTGGCACGCCATGAATGGGTAATGGGGGGAGGACAAATATAGCTCCACTCACTCTTAATCTTGGCGCTAAACGAATAGCAATCAGTGATTATAGGAATGTTGAAAGAGCTCAGGTTAGAATCTAGAAGTGTGCTTGAAAACGCAGGGAATTTCTTGACCTAGTCAACGAAAGCCACGGATTTAAACAGGCAGCTTAATATTGTGTACACACTACATTTATAAATTTTCTTATCTCTTGTTGTGTTGCAGTGGCTTTTATACAAGTTCTATAACGAGCAGTGAGCAACTAACTGTAAGAGCCTCTCGGTTCACTTAATGACATTTGCGTTCTCACCTCGTGATCTGAAAGGCAAAACACAAACACTGACGTAAGTTTGCCTACGAAACTTTAGGGACCCTATGTTATCATGTTTTCTATTCGCCATAACCTTCCACAAATATCGTAACCTTGCAAAACCAATAAAGAGGGCTTTGCACTTGACCGAATTACCCATCTGGTCTTCTGTCGCGCCTTGCAGCCATACTCTGCCACGTGTCGTACCCTCCGCATCTGTTCTTTTGTCCAGAAGTGCAACACACTGAAAACAACTGCCATCCCATGTGTAAAGGTAACAATAAAATTGTGCCCGTGCACGCCATGATGACATATGGAGGAGCGGTGGTATAGTACCACCCATTCTTAACCTCGAAATTAGATGGGGGCAGTCAGCTTCACCTCAGGAGAAAAAAAGTCGGTGCCCATTAAATTAGAGGCCCCGTGGACCCCAGAGCCGGTCTGGACACTCTAGGGAAGGGATCTCTCGCCCCTGACAGGAATCGAACTACGATTCCACGGACGTTCATCCTGTAGCAATGCCGTTATGTACGGGTATGAACAAAACATTATTTCACATTATTCCTAATTCTTCAGTCAGTGTTAATTAAGCTCCACTACGTGAAGGCGTGTGGAAGTATGGCTCCACACACTCTTTAATCTCGGATACAAATGGGCATTTTATGCTTGGTAAAAGTGACAAGGTTGGGACATGCTTATGTAGTGTATAATCCAGCTTTTCACTGCCATTGTTCATCAAAGCAGCAAGTTGCAGGGCTTAGGCACAGTCTTGACACCCAGCCTTCAGCTACCTGACCAGTATTACCTGAAAGTCTATAGTCTTTTGGGATGTTATGCCACGTAGTCAGTTTTGTCTGAAAAACTGTACCTATTTATGAAATTACACTGCATAACAGGATGAACATTCATGGTGAACAGAGCTGAATGTGGGACTTCTAGATAAATCTTGGCATCAACAAACAACCAATGAATCAAACACACTTAGTCTATCACCTGCTTTTCTTCTTCCATATTGGCTACCATATATTCTGTAATGATTTTCCTTTATGCCAACTGTACAAAAGAAATTAGCATAACAAGAAACATTTACAAGATTATGAAATTCAGCATTGTGTAACATTTTGTAACATGTTTATTTCTTCACAGTGAGTTCTTAGTTCCCCTGTCTGCTACCTAAAATCACAAAGTTCAAAATTCGCAGATCTATAACTTTGCCTGTTGTTTTGTGTCAATGTGAAAATTGGTCTCTGATATTCAGGGACAAATACAGGCTGAGTGTGTTTGAGAACAGTGTGGTGAGGAAGATATTGGCCCTAAGAGGGATAAAGTAACAGTAGAATGGAAAAGGTTGAATAATGAGGAGTTTCACGATCTGTACTACTTGTGAATATTGTCAGTGTGTCACAACAAAGAGGATGATATGGGCAAGGCATGTGGCACATAACAAGGGAGAAGGGAAAGGCATTTCAGGTTTTGAAGGGGAAACCTGAAGGAAAGAAACCACTTGGAAGACCTAAGCATAGAGGGTACATGATCTTAAAATGTATCTTCAAGAAATAGGAAGAGAGGGCATGGATTAGATAAATCTGGCTCAGGATAGGGACAAGTGGCTTTATCAATTGTTTTATTTTCATCTTAAAATACACGTGGGATTTACACACAGTTATCATAATACTTTCTTTTTCAGCAGCTTCCATAAATATTACATTCTTGGTCAAAATGCAGCAGAGAAAACAAAAAGACAAACACATTTCATGCCTGATAAATAAACTTAGTCTCAGAATACAGACAGCAAATTTCATTGGTGGATAAAACCTTCAAGGTTCTTGCACCTGCCTTTTGCTTAATTTGTCTCAGCTAACAAAAATATTTTGTTTCGAAAACATAATCCACCAACTCAAAATTTTGCCTACTTTTTGACCGTTCTTTCTTTGGTCAGGTACCTCTGACAATATTACAGGATTCTGATTTATACAAGTTTCACTTTAAAGTTTTTTACAGAAGTTCTTTCTACTGAGTGAATTTAGGCAAATTGTCAGTTAAGCAACCTCCATTTGTAACATTACAAGTATCAAGGGAATCAAAATATACCTGTGAACTGGTACTAATCTTACAACTAGGAAAATAAAGTACAAAGCTCAACTAAAATGCAGCTGCAGTCCAGTCACCATATTAAATTAGAACAAGAAGCTTTCAAAAGTATGGATGCAGTAGCATTAATTATACATGAGAATCTCCTACCTCAAATTCTAGACACAAACCTTATATTTTTTATTACTAAAACAACCCACGTGGGCACCACAACATTGTGACCAGTGCTATTTTACTGTTGGAGAGGCTACACAATATTAGCCCCTTCACACGCAATGTTCTTGTTTTCCCCATACATAACCAATTTTTGAACTAATGAAGGCACAGTTATGTGGCACCCTGTGTGCTAGTTGCAATGTTATCATATTTTTAGATATTCTATGGTACATATTGATAAATGAAGCAAATTATTTAATAACTGAAAAGATGCAAAAGCATGTAAAGCTGTCATATGATGACGATAAGACAAAACACGGGCACAAAGCAAAAACTTCACTAGGTCTCAGAAAACGCGTGTGGTTACTTGGTTGGAACCTCCAAAACCAATCTGATAAAATATTGAAGTTACAAAAGGCCCAACTGCAAGGGTACTCTGTTGAATTTCCAGTCACATCTCAGAGTCTGAAAACAGCTCTTTACTCTTCCTTTACTGTCACAGTCCTTTTTACAAGAATGTACTCTATCCATCATTCAACTAGCTGATAAACATATCACTTATTTATCATCCTAAAAGAAAACATAAAACTACACCCAATGTACATTAAAACCAACTGAGTACCAGTAACAAGGTGGATTAATTGAAAGAATAAAAGGGCTAAAAGGTACCCCATGACTCTGATATTGATATCTGTAACCTGCCAGACCATTTCAACAGATAATATATACTGTGCCCTTTAAACAAATGCTGGCCACTGATTCTGTGCAAATCAATACAATTGGTGTGTAATCATAGCTCAAGACGGTACAGCTTACATTTCTGCTGACCGAAAGGGGAACCACAGAATAGTCAAGGGTGGTGGCTGAGACACAACTTGCAATCTGCCTGAAAGTCCAGGTACCAACCCCAACAGCACATTTTCCTCACAACTTTACTACAAAATTCCTATAACACATGAAAAATTCTAAACAGTGAATTAAGTTGGCACCCGAGGGCAATGGCAATAAGATACAGGACAGGGACTCATCACGTCTAGTAATATCAATTCCACAACTCTTCATTAATTTATTATTTTTACCAAATACTTTGCATTAAGCTTCATTATTAAATTTTAATGGTTGCTATATGCTAAAATTTAAGATATGGAGGACTGGCATGCCAGTATATATCTTAGTATTTTAGCTATTTTATTATGAAAATATGTTTGTGTCGCTTTCACATACGATCATTTTCCACAATCCTAATCCAGAAAGCAGCTGGCATTGTTGTAATTTTCGGTAAATCTCATCAAAATTTGCTGTACTTATTTATCACATTATCATCCATATCCCTCACTCAGCCTTACCCAATCACGACACATGGTAAAAAAAAATAGGAGTATTGAAAAACAGTTGGAAATCCACAATCTATATTAAAAATGAATAAACATGAAAAACAGAAAGTATCCAGAATCAAACTCCAAGAGTGTGTGTTCTTGCAACCTCTCTTCTGACAACAACAGATATTTCTGGATCAGCACCACTGGAAGCCAAACAGCTGTTGTCAAAATCACCATCAAGTTTCAGGGCACTATTGACTTTCACATTTGGAGTGCGAGGACTGGATATCACTTTCACACGGCCTGCAAGAACATGCATTTCTCTTTGTAATGAAAATGTTGAAGTGCTGGCAGAATAAATAAAAATTTTACCCTTCACCTAACATGGTTCAGGCACTTCAACAAGAAAATGTACATAGAGCACTCTTCTGAAAATCCTGAAAAGGAAGGTACCACGGGTTAACGTTTTACATGAATGGGAGAATATTAAAATAGGTCTTCAAGAAATAAGCTCTGAAGTCTGGACATGGAATGAACTGACTCAAGACAGAGTCCAGCAATGGGTTTCTGCAAACAAGATAATAAACAATGATGTTGCACAAAAAATACTAAAAGATTCAGTGCTGAGACAATACCCAATATGTGGAGTGTCTGGTACAAATGACACTGACATTTTACTCTACACAGGACAGGACACCCACATACAGAGGGTATGGTATGTAAGGCTACTGGCATCATGCATAATGGCAACCAAGGACAAGAAGCAGGTTTTAAGTCCTTGTATGTCCCACACCAGTGCTTAACAAAGTGACAGAAGTGGCTTCCTAGGGTTCATTAGGCTTTCATATGGACTGATAACAATGCTGCAGAATTAATTTTGATGTTAAATAAACAACAAACTGACAAACATTATGTTGAATTGCTGCAGGTTCATCTGATTTGTCAGTAACTCATTTACTACATGACACAGCTTAACATCCCACAAGACTTGAGCTGTTGGAATCTCAGATCACATATTATTTCCATAGGGTAGGGGCCTAGAGCCCTCTCCATGGTATCTCTACCTTGTCGAAGGCTACCGCCGGGTGAGAGGGCTTGCGTGGCCAAATGATCCTAAGAGCTATGCCAGCGGTAGCATTAGCTACTGGTAGGGCCACCCTTGCTG
>Ga0123352_10010048_pt1 | contig 14844 bp, 5 predicted proteins | sample TergutLab28metaG_FD_89700 | JGI IMG/M metagenome (GOLD analysis project Ga0123352, IMG submission 89700) | Labiotermes labralis P1 segment gut microbial communities from Petit-Saut dam, French Guiana - Lab288 P1 | ecosystem: Host-associated > Arthropoda: Insects > Digestive system > Gut ... | reverse complement strand
TTTTTTTAACGGCGTTACGCGTTTTTTCAAGAATAATTCCAGTTCCCAATCCAACCCTGGTGATTAAAAAGGGAAGGAAAGGGCCCCCCCCCCCCCCCCTCCCGGACGCTAGTGGTACGGGTTCTTCGGTATGTCAGGTTTTGTAAATACACTGATCTTTAAAATCCAAGTATCACTGGAAGGACCGTCAAACAGTGTTAACCTATATCAATAGTTGTCCAACAAAATGCAACACAAAGCAGTCTATTTATTATTCTGCAAGTTCACTCTACATGTTTCGGGTGTCAACCACACCTATCATCAGGAGTACACAAAACTGTAACTGTGACCTGAAGATGGCCCACAGTGGCCGAAACATGTCGTCGTCACCATATTAAAGTAGAATACAAGACAGCTGTGTTTTGACGTACCCCACCCCCTCCCTGTAACTACAGCCTCCGGTACTGTACAGCTACCTCCCTAGCTTGGCCACGTTGGAGGGAGGTAGCTGCACAAAAATATGACCAGTACCGGAGGCTGCAGTTACAGTTTTGTGTACTCCTGATGACGGGTGTGTTTGACACCCGAAACATGTAGAGTGAACTTGCAGAATAATAAATAGACTGCTTTGTGTTGCATCTCGTTGGACAACTATTAATATAGATCAGCGATGCACGGGGCCCTAAACATAAAAGTTTCAACCTACCTTTTTACTAACAGAAGAATGGAAAAAATACACGATGAAGAGCGTTCCAATGCTTAAAACTTCGCAGTTAACGACATTCATAAACCAACTGGACTGCATGTAACACGTGCAGGCGAAAACGCTTCGGCGCAGTTCGTGTTCGCTGTCCAGAAATGGGTACAAACGATGGTGCAAAAGTCACTAAACACTGGATGTTCAACAGCAGAAAGGCCGTACGTATGAAAATAACAGACAGCTGATTGACACAGTACGTGCAAACTTCCCAGGACGTCTTACACGACGTGTCAATGTAGAAGGAAAAGGCCACGAACATTCCAAAAAAAAGTCAAAGTTAGTATTTTGTCAGTAAATTTGAACTGAAATTTTGCCTATAGTGTAAAGTGATTTTCGCGCCACTCTGTATTTCTACAGGGAGGCTGATAAGTCCTTCTCCTGACCAGGAATGACACAAGCTAATGTTTCTCTCAGAATGGCGTGAATTTCCTTCGGCGCCTTGCCTTGCAGGAAAATAAACTTGATGACAGCTCGCGTCTCGATTTTGTGAAATCGCGCGTCCCTGACATGCTTCCGAGCTTGTTTCCTTCCTGGTCGGACTAAGGACTTATCAGCACCCCGTTACAATAAAAATGACATACCAAGTTAAATAGCATCTCATCTGTGTAATAAATGCAGGTTCCTACTTAATAAACTGGCACGACTCGCACAAACCAGTCCCGATCAAGCCACGTTGGAGGGAAGTAGCTGCACCAGTATGTGAGTATTTTATTAACTAACTCCATCCATTGCATCTTCCTATTACGCTTTTAACTATTCATATTTATTATCCAAAGAGTATTTAACTTATAAACTTCCAAGATATTGTATACCTAGACTTTCGTATATATGTTAATGTACCGCCACACATTACTATCTGCAGTTAACAAGCCAACACACACTGTTAGTTCATTCCAGTTAATCCTTGTATTTTACAGTATGACCTGTACCGGAGGTTGCGATTATAGTTTTTAGTACTCCTGATGATGGGTGCTGCGACACCCGAAACATGTAGAGTGACTTTGCAGTAAATAAATATCTGCATACTGTTGCATCTGGTTGGATTTTTATTAACATTGAACTGGCAAAGATTTATACGCTTATAGAGAGGAGGTTTGACCAATGAATACTAAAACAAACCATTTTTATGGTGGTCAGAAATTTTTATTAAAGCAATGAATACAGACTCTGCTATAACAAAAAATAAAGCAGTCTAATGTTCGTGTGTTTTAAATGAATATCGATATCGGTACTGAGTGAGCTGTTAAACTGGGTGGTGTTATTTTGTAAAGAACATTTGAAATGAACCATTTCGCATAGGTCTGAAAGATAATTTGAAATGTTCAAAAATCGATCTAATCACAAAGAGCAATTCAAGAGCATAAATTGCTTTCAATTACTACAGCCTGCCTACCACGTTGCTGTTAACAGCATTCGAGCGAGTGTCACAATGGTGATTCCTTCTTTTAGAAGGGCCAACGAAAAGTAAACGTCTATCGATTTGCGGAATTCAGAACAAAGTTGCAAATAAAGATTTCTTTTAACATTGAAAAGTGAAGGCAATATATCAGAAGGAGCGCAGACAGTAAAAACCCCTGACGTCCTAATATGAGTCATATCAGAGACACAGCTAAAGATAACCCACAAAGCCTCCTCTCGTATTTGCCATGTCAAACAATCAGCACAGGTAGAATAAGAAATTTGGCCGGCTTCACCTTAATTAGAATTTCTTCAGAAAGTGTATTCCCTAATCTCTAAAATATTTGAAAGGTCTTCAAGTTTGTGTATAAGAGCGTGTGTGTGTGCGCGCGCGCGCGCGTGCTTGTGCGTGTGTGCTTGTTCAATTGAGTGTGTGTGTGTCCTTGAAATTCCCTACACATTTGACCTATATGTACTTCGGTATTATGCCACACAACTTTCCTAACTTCCCTATAGTCTACGCACAAAAACAGCGTGAACGTAGGTATACACAGAAACATTCCGACTTATGAAGTTGTTACGTTACAGAGAATCTGGCCCAAGCGGAATTTTGCGCAACTGGGAACTGAGTATACCTGTTACCGAATATACATACATACATATATACATACATACATACATAAATCAAAAGAGAATCCAGCTGAAATCCGAACTCCAACCTGATCGGCCGCAGCACGACGACCCAACCGCCTGTGCTATCCCTCACCAGCATTCTTGAGCCACCTTCATCTCACTATGGTCTCATGCACGCAAGGAAATCTCGGCTCCATCCCTCAAAAATTATTAAACTCTTTCTTTATTTTTTCAAAATTGCTTAAAGCTAAGCCTGCGTGAATCAAGGAGTGCCTTTACACTTGCGACACTTTGTATGTGGTCCCAAAGTTATGTACCATTACAGAATTACGCAGCTTTCGAAAACACGAAACCCCTTTCAAGGGAAATTTTCCAATGTTCAGCAGCGAAAGTGGACCGGGATAGCGCAGTCGGTACAGGCTGGACGGTCCGGGGATCGAATCCCGATGGGAGCGAGATTTTCCGCAGCCGCCCAGATCGGCACTGGAGCCCACCCAGACTCCTGTAAAATGGGCACTGCCTCTCTTTTCCGAGGGTAAAGTCGCCGGGACCACCCACCACATCCAGCGCCGAGGTTAAAGAAAGAGTAGAGGTATACTTCTACTCCTCCTCTGGGCCTTCATGACCTGTTCTGGGCTGAACTTTACTTGTTACAACAGAGAAAAGGCGGCCATGATATTAATTTTCTTCAAGCTTCATCGTTCCAGGGATAATTAATGGACCATGAAATTAGGAATATCAAATTTCGTATAAAGATAACTGTAAATGCGGGTATAGAAGAAGCGTGAATGCCTGATTACATAAAGCACAGTAGAATTCCATCTGTCTCTCAGTCACTGTCTGCATATCGCTAACATGAAACCCGCCAAAAAAAAAAAGAAGAAGGTAAAGCTGTACCTATCCATGCCACTCCACTCATACTTAACCCCAGCACTAGACAGAAGAGAATCGTTACCTTCACGCCTCGGCCGTCTTACCCCCGGGAAAGAATTCCAGCCCCAAAGTCGGTCTGGAAGTTCTAGAGAAGAGATAAATTACTTTTCCGTATCGGAACTCGAAACCCGGATTATCCTGTCCGTAGCCTAGTCACTATATTGACTTAGCTACCCCGACGCCCAAATCGCTGTCATGAAATCGAATATCTTCGAAATGCAGTCTTGCAGGTACGTCATTCCGCCCACTAGTACGTAGGTGGGCTGATAAGTTTTGCCTCCACTGTAATATTTTTATTTACATTAGATATATCTGGATAAAACCGGTTCTGTGTAGTCGCATGGTATCTCTCTTCCATCATACTTCACCTTGAATACACAGATGCTCACAGTCCTCAAACGGTGCACATCGAAATGGAAGAGATTTCAGACGTTCGGTTCAAACAGCGTGCTGTTATCGAATTCTTCACCGCTGAAAATTTCCTCCAATTGAAATTCATAGACGAATGCAAGCCGTTAATGGTGATCAGTGTGTTGATGTGAGTGCAGTAAGAAGCTGGGTAAGGTGAAGTCTGCAGTGAGGAAATGGTTTCAAAAACAAAACACCAAATTTTTAAGGATGGATTTCAAAGACTAATGCAGCGTTGGCGGAAGGGTATTGAAGTGCGTGGTGATTTTGTACAAAAATAATCATGCAGCTTTGAAAATAATTGATGTAGGCATATTTTTTTTTTCCATTAAAATATCTTTTCCCATTCATTTGCTATCTAAGTGGAGGCAAAACTTATCAGCCCGCCCTTGCATTATTGCACTCTTTGCAACTTAACATGTTAAAACACGTCAGTATGGGTTGCAATCACTGACTACGTTGCTGACCTCTGACGCGAATCGCCGCGTAATTCGGCAAATGTGTAACGATGATTCAGAATATTCAACCTGCTGCCTCCTTTATCAGGGTAGATTGCTGGGTCGGCAGTTTCCTTTGAAATGTTGGTAAACATTGACCGGACTACACGGAGTGACCTCAGAAGACAGTATTCGATTGGCATGGCCTTCCTGCCGGACCGCTTGGTCATTACAGCTTTCAAACTTATGACACCATGTTGAAGTTCAGTGTAAAAAATAAGACAAAACTGAATATCATATTTGATGTTCAGGTGACCGTTCATCGTGATAAATTCTTATAATAAAACCAACTAGATTAACTAATAACTCAAATTTATTTTTTAAATAAAATTCTGCATGTTTCGGACAGTTCCTCTGCCGTCATCAGGAGTTTTTCACTGTACACACAGCAATTGTATATGTCAAACATGTTTGCTGACAGCTTGCGAGCAGGATCAGGATCAGGATCCTGATCCTGCTCGCAAGATATCAGAAATTAGTGCAGCTAGTTGGTTTCATTATAATGCTATAAAAATATTTTCCTGTATTGAAGATGGAGCCACAGGTTCACCATAAGGTACGCAACCGTCTATCAGACTATACGACATCCCAAAGCCATACCTCGTGTACAATGTTGAATGTTGGAAGCAAGAACGCCAATGCTGCAGGCCTGTCACCGTATCTGACGGTAAACAGCTCTAGTATGAGACATGAGTGCGACCTTTTGGCATACATATTAGTTCAGCGAGTTGGTTGCTGCTAATGCACCGGCAGCACGAAGGACCCACAATGTTTACACTAATATTAATATACACGACAGTGTGTCGTTTTAGGTTTCCATAACTGCTTTGATTTCAGAAGTTTATATGTACCTCTGTTTATTAAATTTTAGTTCACATCCGCCATTCACGAAGAAGGACCGCTTTATATTCATACCGCACTTGTGTGTCTCCCTTAAATTTTGAACGCAATGATGGATTTTATGAAAAGGTGATGTGGAAGTAATGATGTTAGATTCCACATTCGTTTCGTACTTTCCAATTTTCTGCCAAGATTAATAGGAGGATATTGATCTTGCAGAGTACTGAGGCGGGAATCACTCATTCTGTACTCTCTCTTGCTACAGGACCAGAGCCTCTTCCAAAGCGAGCTCTTCGCACAGTGCTATCTAGTGCTTGTTCCTTCAGTTCCAGTGTCTTGTTTTTTTCGATCGGTTCATTCATCAGCTGCTTACGTCTTCTTCCTCCTCTTCTCGTCTTTTTTTCAATAACGTATTTCAACAGACAATCGCTACGTAAGATGTGGCCAATCCAGTTATAAATTTAATGTTTCCCATCCCGAAGTGTTATAACATATAAATACAACGTGTCAGTCGATAACACAACACTTTATTTATAAACAAAAATAATATATTTTGACAGGGGCGACATGATTCGACCTTATAAGGTCATCCTCAGGCCCTCCAAGAAGACAGATCCAAGAGTTGTTTATGTTTCATTGCACTGTGGGATCCCAAAAGTTCAACATACGAGTATACAAGCTTATGTATTTTACACTTCTCTAACAAAAACTTGGAAGCATTTGGGATCCCACAGTGCAATGAAACATAAACAACTCTTGGATCTGTCTTCTTGGAAGCCCTGAGGATGACCTTATAAGGTCGAAATATGTTGCCCTGACAAAATATACTATTTTTGTATATAAATAAAGTGTTGTGTTATCGACTGACATGTTGTATTTATACAGTTAGCTAACTGGAAAATAACGCTGCAGGAAGGTAATATGGTTTTCAGAAAATTTTGATCTTTTTTGAGGTTATATTTTTGAACGATAAAGTAACAATGGAGTATGGGATAGCGTAGTCGAATTAGAGACTCGCTAAGGTCTGGACGGTTCCGGATTCGAAACTCGGTGGGGGCAAGAGATTTTCTGTTGTCCACTCCGGTTCAGACCGGCTCTTGGACCCAACCAGCCTTGTGTGTAATTGTACTCAGGGTTATTTAGCGGGGAAAAAGCAGACGGGGCTTGCTGTAGACTACCCACACCCATCCAGCCTCTCTGTCTACAAGGCGTTTTACGGGCGTTTAAATAATAGCAATACAGGGGTCGAGTGATATCTAGGGCTATTCTGCTTTCTACTGACGTCAACTAACTGAGGAAACATTAGAATGAGACATGACACTGGACAGGATCATATCTCATGAACACAGCTACGAAGTTCTTACAATACTCTGCTAATAATTACAAACACCTTGGCGACGGGAAGTAAAGGTTATGTGCGAAAAATTTAAGGCGCTGTTGTTTGTATTGACGCAGACAACAAGTGTTTGTTAATTTACAGTTCTTCCTAATTACCAACATAGGCATTTAAAAATATCAAGTTAAATATGCGTCGCATCCCAAAATACATCCCGGCCACAGGGGGGCTCTTTTTATGGCGAGGAAATGTGTCATTCATTCAATAAAACTTACTAATACACAGCGCTCTCTCAGGATAGGTTACACTACGTTTTGTAGGGTTATAGCTTGATTGTCATTTCAACACATATTCCTAACGAGTAACCAAAAACATCTGTGCAGCCAGCAGTTCAGTGCACAGGTCTGTGATATAAGCTGTGGTGCAGTCTAAAGCCAGATTCAAGACGTTTCTGTGAAAGCCACACGGTCATATGGGGGAGTTGAATTACAGCAACATCAAACGTTAATTAACTTCGACACTAGATGGCGATGAGTGGTCAGTTTCACGCCCTGGTCGCTTTACTCCCGAGAAGAGTAACACCCTGTAGGCTGGGTGGATCCCAGAGCCAGTGTGGAGCCTTTGCAAATACAATAAATTTTTTGCCCCTGCCAAGGATCGAGTTACAATTTCTCAGACGTCCATGTCGTAGCCTACACTACGCCGGGTAGGACGGGATAAAGCCTAGACGGAGTCTAATTTATGCGGCGATTTGCATAGCCACACTGTGAAAAATCAACACTTTAAACTTCGTAGTGTGAATAACTTGGATGAGGTCCAACTGCGAGAAGGCCACATGCAGCTTTCAGTAAGCTAGAGACTACGCAGTATCAATGCGACTGCTGATCCACTGCGGCGTTCCTCACAGAAACTAATATTATCAGGTGATTTGGCTAAACTTCACACAAACACAAAATTTTAACCATCTTTTCTGAAAGTGGAAGATCAATTATAACCTGTATTAATAAGATTTTTATCCTCAATGTGTGTCATTTTTGAGATTATAAAGAAGCAATGCCATTCCAATGACACCGCCTCGGAGAGTGTTTGCATTTCAAAGGTCCCCTCCCTTACTTCACAGGAACACTACAACTATACAAAGAACATTTTTTTTAGCACGATAGCTCTTAGTCAGCCAAGATTGCACTGTCGAGGCTTTATGATCACACTCAGACACACCACACTCGGTAGGACTTCTCTGGATGAGTGATCAGCACGATGCAGAGACCTCTACCTGACAACATACAACACTCACAACAGAGAGCCATCCGTGCCCCCGGCGGTGTTAGAACCAGCATTACCAAGAAGCGAGCGGCTACAGACACATAAATTAGATCGCGCGGCCACTTGGATCGACAAAATACAGTTATACAGTAGGTAAACTGATATTCAGCCGATAGCAGTGGCCGCGTGGGTCTGTGGCCGCTCGCTGCCTGGGATTGCGAGTTCGAATTCCGTCGGGGGGCGTGTAGCATTGTGAGTGTTGTGTGTTGTCAGGTAGAGGTCTCTGCGTAGGCCTGGTCACTCGTCCAGAGGAGTCCTACCGAGTGTGGTGTGTCTAACCGAGTGTGATCGTGAATCCTCGACAATGAGGAGGCCTTAGCCGACTGGGGTTGTTGCGCCATGATAAACAATTTGTGTGAAAAATTAATTACTTTTCTGCAAGTCACATTACGATTTTCAGCTGTATACATTATACATTTTTGTATGAGACAGGAAGATATTTATGAATGGTGAGCAGATATGGATTGGGAAAGAGGGAGTGTTTTGTGTGTGTGTGTGTGTGTGTGTGTGTGTGTGTGTGTGTGTTTGTGTACACACACTATATCGACGATCGCATGAAACACTGAAGAAAAGTACAAATCCTCAATCACTACAGGCAATCTCATTTTTGAGAAACAAACACTGAACCTCCCGAAAGTAAGCACTAGTGCTAAAAACATCGGAGACGCTTCGTCTGCCATAACAATTTAAGGGCAGAGTGCCTGGCGGAAGGAATTGCAGGTAGATGGAGAAGAATGTAGCAACAACTTTGTGCCAGACAGAGGTGAGAGGGCAACTTCACACTCTGGCCGCTTTACCTGGGGGGAAAAAATCCGGTACCCCTTGAATAGAAGGCTGGGTGGGTCCCAGAGCCGGTGGGAATGTTTCGGAGAATAGCAAAATTCCTTGCTACTGTCGGGATTAAAATCCCGAACAGTCCAGCTCATGGCTTAGTCACTATATCAGCTCTTTTGTAGAGTAGTTTCGTTCACAATAATCAGGTTCTCTGCTTCACATCTAACATTGCAGGTAACTGTGCGACAGCAAAATTTGTGTTTCTTATGGTGGTGACAATTGTCAATAGTCGTCTGGGATGCGACGCCTGCGGATATCTTCAGGGTAGAGCACTTAACTGTCCTACCTTGAATTTGTAGACAGCCGTGCCACCGAATCGTCCGTAAATTATCACCAGACTACAGGTCGACACACCTCATAGTGTGGCATATTTCCAGTTTACATCACGACCATGTGTGTCGAAGGTTTAATAAGTTTTAATCGTTCGCAAGAGCTACATGATGCAAACCGATAAAAAAAGTTAACCTTGAGGGTTGTTTGACCGTGCATCTTCCTCATGAAATAAAGTGAAATGCCAACTTGATGCAACAAGGTAATTTTATTGATATATTCTTAGCTCGACATGTTTCGGGTACAAACGTCCATCATCAGGAACATTATATGTTGAGTTGCAGCATATGGTTTTCTGCACTGTAAAGAATGACATAATGAAGTGTGTGTGTAGTTGCTGTACGCCGTGTTATATAGGTGTTTATCAGTGCGGTCTATGGAGTATTGTGCAGGCCTGTTTGTGTGGGGACTGGAGGTTTGTGATCACTTGGTTGTGGGAGGGATGTTTGTGGCGGAGGTTCGTAGTGGAGGTTAAAGTTGTTGGGGGTTGTGTGTGTTTGTGATCACACACCCATTGCCACTATCTAACCTAACCACCACACTAAACACCCACAACCTAGGCAGACACTTGATCACAAACGCACACAACCCCCAACACCTTAAACCTCCACTACGAACCTCCGCCACAAACATCCCTCCCACAACCAAGTGAGCACAAACCTCCAGTCCCTACACAAACAGGCCTGTACAATACTCCATAGACCGCACTGATAAACACCTATATAACACGGCGTACAGCAACTACACACACACTTCATTATCTCATTCTTTACAGTGCAGAAAACCATATGCTGCAACTCAACATCTAATGCTCCTGATGATGGACGTATGTACCTGAAACATGTCGAGCTAAGAATACATCAATAAAATTACCTTGTTGAATCAAGTTGGCATTTCACTTTATTTCACACAAAAAAGTGACGTAACGTTTGTACGACCCTTTCCAACTTCCAGAGCTTGAACTAAATGGGACGGTATATAACTATTTATCACAGTATTTAACCAACTTGATGCACAAAATTTGTTTCACAATAAGTTTATTTCATGCCTCTACATGTTTCGAGCACATGTGCTCATCATCAAGAGGTCAAAATTGTATTACACAGCCTCTGGTATCATCAATGCAATGCAATGTAATGCAATTTTGACCTCCTGATGATGAGCACAAGTGCTCGAAACATGTAGAGGCATGAAATAAAACTTATTGTGAAACAAATTTTTTGCATCAAGTTGGTTAAATACTGAGATAAATATACTGAGATGCACGGTCAGCAAAACGTCAAAAAAAGGATAATAACTAATTATAGCAGATGATATTAAATTTGAGAGTCAAGAAAATCACAATAACTCACAATTATGTCCATAGCTCATATATGGGAGAAAGCGATGGTGGTCTATTTGAAGCTAAAACGACAGAGTTTACTGGGTAGTGAGGAGGGAAGGTGGGGGTTGTGTGTTAAAGTAAACTTGTTCCCTCTTTACTCGCATAACGCTTTATCAAACATCTCTACAGTCGTTGCTCGTACAAAATAGAACGTACGACAACTTGGCCACTTGAAACTTACTGTAATGAATTCAGGTTTCCACGGTCGTGTAGGAACGAGAATAGTGTAGACGGTACATTGACCGAGTTGGACAATTCAGGATTCGACTCAGGGCAGAGGCAGAGATTTCTCTTTTCTCTCAGATGTTCAGACAGGATCTGTGTTCCAACGCGGCTCCTACTGAGTGATTATCGGGTTTATTTCCCCGGGACAAAGAGGCCGGAGAGTAAAGTTGACCACTCACTTCCTTCTAGTGCTGAAGTTAGGAATGAGTGGAGCTGTAACTCTGCCCTCCCTCCCCACATGCTCCCATGGCGTGGAGAGTGACCACTGCTATTTTGTAGTTGGGTTTGAATTCAAGATCTGAGGTACCGCCAACTTCGGGAGAATTTCAACCTTAAAGTACAAAAACCCCTCATAATTAATGTACATACAACTAAATGTAAAATTCAGAGCTCAGCATTTCCCAGATGGTCTGTCTATGAACATCTTCTGTTTCTCACAACAAACACCGAGTACTTTTCATGCAGCATTCATTGATAGGTCTCTCTAATGGAAGCACACTGTTCTCTGTAAGGTACGAAACGAATCATCAAGTATAATTCAGATTAATTTTAGCCTTCAAAGAGTTTAGTTACCGGTTACTCACCTCGGAAGCCCAGGTTCGATCACGGATCATTTCATGAGTCTTGTTCCCCTCGTTTCTTCATGAAATTGGTAGCCAGTTTTGCTAAACATAGCTATGAATCAACATAAATAATCCTAGCCACACACTGGCTTTACTTAATATGAAAGAGATTTTTTTCTAGTTTCACTGTAGCAGGTGACAATTACGCATTTAAAGGGAGTGGAAACTGTAGACACATTTGTTGCAAGGAAAAGCTGACTTCAATATATATATATATATAAGATTTAGGCTACGTCAGAGGATATAAAGTTTCTTTCCCAACTGAGGTAAGACAAAAATGTCACTCTTTAGGTCAGGGCTACGGAACCTTTGGCGCGCGTGTCCAAAATGACATGCGGAAAAATTTCCTTGGCACGCGGCATTCACTGCTATCCCAGTTTTTTAAATATATCTTTTGCCCGAACAGCGTCTCTATTTTGTGAATAAAATGTTTAAATATACACACATATGTGACTGCGTACAGACTGTATATGAATTACCATTGCTACCAAATAACACTGCAAGTGCAACATTTTTACAAAAACTGGGAGCGGTGAGAAATGTTGACTGGATGTCTATAATTGGGTGCCGGCCTGGCGTTGACTGGGCGAATATGTGACAATGGAGAGAATGTTTTATAATCTTCTTTGCAAAGGAAGTAGTAAAAACCCCATTTGCTGCCAAATTTTCTTCCTTACTTCATTACGCGAGAAGGCCTTTTTTAGAAATATATAATAATTATACTATAAATTATCATAATTATTATATGCATTAATAATAATCGTGAAATAATTAATAGTTAAGGTAGAGTCTAAAACTTCACCTGCTCTTCAAAATTCCCATACAAATGAGCAAGAATTTTTTTCGAAATTTATAGACAATTTGGGCACGCGTCCTCTAAAAAAATTCACCAGCTCTGATGTAGGCCATGACAACAAGCAGGAGGAGTGGAGATATAGCTCCACTCATTCTAAACTTCGGCAATAGATAGAGGTAAGTGGTACCCTCATGCCTTGGTCGCATTACCCCCGGGAACTAATCCTCTTACCCATTCAATAAGAGGTTGGGTGGGCTCTAAAGTGGGTCTGGACGGTTTGCAGAAGAGAAAAATCCCTCTCCCATGCCTGGATCCGAATCCTGTAACACCCAACCCCAGCTTAATCCTTATCCTGCTAACGTGGAGAATATGTGGAGCTTCTAATAATGCCAGCAGATGGCAGATGGGATTTAACTCGGCATTTGAAGGGTTAATCCCTTTACCTACTACGCTATCCTAAGTGAGTGAAATTTTTAACACATGAACAATTTCTTATATAAATACGAATATAGGAAATTAGACGCCGAGAACTGATTAAACCAGAAAGTGCAAATACTCAACAATACCATTTATTTAATAGAGTGATTTTGTTTGCATCATTTTAATCATTTGCCACTGAAGACTGAAGTCATGTTACGCTTGCATTACATTTCTCTTCACCAAAGATCCATGATAAGCAAGCCTGACCCATACACAATATCCTACTTCTCTTTCAGACCTGCTCCCTTGTCGTCGCCATGTAATTTCCTGTCTCTTCTCATCCTGTCTTGTCAGGTCTGTTATTGCAACGTTAGAGGATGCTGCAGCATTATCCTATCTTTTTCATCTCATCTGTCACCCTTCTCGTATATATGACCACCCCTACCCTTGCTGCCATAGCAGGAATTGACTTTGGACCTGACTCTATCTTATTACTGACCCAAGTTGAATGCGTTTAGTGCATAAACAGCCAAGAATTTAAATTCCATTTCAAGCCACATCAAGTACCGGATATATATATATATATATATATATATATAATATCAGTCTCTCGCTTCATTCAGAGCTGAGTCGAGTGTTTTGATTTCGTATATTTCTTTAAGGTAAGGGACACAGACGGAGTAGGGGTATAGCTCCACCCAGTCCGAACGTCGGCCCTAAGATGGGGTGGATAGTCAATACCACGCCCTGGCCGATTTACCCCCCGGGAAATGCACGGGTACCCAGTGTGCAGGAAGCTGTGTCGGCGCCAGGGCCGTGTGGACAGGTGTAGAAAAGAGAAAATCTCTTGCTCCCACCGGGGTTCGAACTCCGGAGGATGCAGGCCGTAGCCAGTAGTTACACGCGGTGAGCTAACTCTCACAATCCGTACATTCATTTAGTACAGTTTCTTTGATGCTGACAATTGTCTGGTTAGAAATACAAATATCTGAAGCTTTCTGTATTTCCGAAACGTCGTATATATCTCATTCTGACAGTGGGAAAGCTCAAAAGAATCTCATGTCATAACGGCACTAAACAGCAACACTGCTGTAGATTATCCCCTCCCTTTTACTAATGCAAACATTTTGAGTGTTACGGATTAAAAGACACACTGGATTTAATAAAACGGGTAACTAATACAGAAAACCGTTTGGTATGATGACGGGATGAAAATAGTTCAATAATAGGGTGAGGGGGGGGGGTGCGTTATACACAAGTTTTTGTCGCAGGAGTTAATGTAGTAGAGAAGGAGGTGAGAGCGTTCTTCATATGTATTCACGGCCAGCCATATTAAGCAATAAATAAGTGACCCAAAGGACTAAAACCCGTCGTAAATGATAGCCACAGAACTGAATGTAAAGGACTAATCTCACATGACGACCAGAGTCTGCAACTGAGGGAGAGGTGGCCAATTGTGGGGTGCCAGAGTGGTTCTGGGTGTTTCAATAACGTCATTAAAGAAACCACCACCACCACCCCCCCCCCCCAACCGTCAACACGGATTATTGAGGAAGCTCAATTCAAGAAGTTTATAGAAAGGGAAAATACAGGCTCCTAAAACCACAACCAAAATAAAAAGCAAGAAACCGACCTGGACGCCAAGTTAATACAGCGTACAACCTGCTGGACCACGTGACTCGCGGTGTTAAAATATGCGACCAATCAACAAAGGAAACAACGAGGTGATTATGACACTCAAAAGCAAGCAGTGGAAAATAAATAACATTTTATACGATACAAACTATCACTAGCCTCTTTTCTAGATTAATATTCTAATTTTTGACGTATTCTACATGTTTCGAAACCGAGGGTTCATCTTCAGGAAGACGGTCTTACATAGTTATGGTTCAGTATGGTTTACATGCTGAAATTACAATAAATGGTTTTTATAAGGTATCTGAGGTGTTGAGGAGAATATTTGAACCTAGGAGGGACGAGCTAACGGGGGAATGGAGGTGATTGCATAACGAGGAGCTAAATGATTTGTACTCCTCACCCAATATTGTGCGGTTGATAAAATCGAGAAGAATGAGATGGGCTGGGCATGTGGCGCGTATGGGTGAGGAGAGGGGGGTGTATAGGG
>Ga0123352_10010045_pt1 | contig 14846 bp, 11 predicted proteins | sample TergutLab28metaG_FD_89700 | JGI IMG/M metagenome (GOLD analysis project Ga0123352, IMG submission 89700) | Labiotermes labralis P1 segment gut microbial communities from Petit-Saut dam, French Guiana - Lab288 P1 | ecosystem: Host-associated > Arthropoda: Insects > Digestive system > Gut ... | reverse complement strand
TACAACAAATCTAGTACCTCAACTACCCCTACCACCAATAAACAGTACATCAATTTCCTTTACGATAAGCACAAGCTGCATAAGATGCTATTACATTACATAACCCATTTCCCTTCTCGTCATGCACGCTGGTACTTGCCCACGTTTCGAAGTATTTTAGTGCTTTCGTCTTCAGTTTAAGCCCGTCCTTCGAGACGAAGGCATTTAGCAGCCAACAGGCCTTGCGCATTACAGAAAACTTTAATGTTCAGTAACACAGCTGTGTTAGCCCAGTTTCTCCCAACCAGCGTCTTCACTTCGATCTCCGCGACCAGAAAGATAATGGGAAATTTTTTCTCCTTAATTTACGCGCAGCTCTTAATAAGGTCTGACTAGAATCCCTCCCTCTTTTGACAGGATCACCCTTTCGATTCCTTTGTCTTTCGTTGTAAATGGCTTAGACGTTTTACATAAACCTTGTTAAAGCCGGATTCTAAATAGACCCCGAATCCCGTCACTAACGTCGCGCGCCCTGAGCTTGTGGAACAAACGCATTCACAATGTAGTCTGTTTAACGACAGGCACAGAGTCTCTTTCACAGCGAGTAAAGGTATTACATAAATACGTTCAGTCGTAACAGATTTTTGCTGTGTGGTGATGTGTGATGAACAGGTGGGAGAGTGGGAGACAGAGTGTATGGGTTTAATACTGATATTGCTATTGTTACTGCCATTATTTGTTGTAGCACCCGACATCAGTTGTTGTTTACCTTTGACAGACACAGTGGCTTTCACTGTGGCCGTTGGTTATTCAATCGATATGCCAGCAGCAAACATTTTGGAGTTTGTGGACCAGAGACCAACAGTGCAGGTAAAAGATGTGTAACCTGCATGGAATAAAGACAGTGATAAAATTAAGACCAAGCATGAGACGTTCGTGGTTTTTTGTGCTAACGAAAATTTATTTAGGACGATTTAAGTGGAAACTTCTTACCGACGTTTCGGGGCAACCTCTCTGTCCCATCTTCAGGGTTCAAAAATTCAAAAATTTATATTTATTGCTTTTCCAATGCAACAATGGTTACGCGAACGCGCCTCAATGTCACGTTACACATGTTGCCTCTGCTCTTAAACATGTAAGAATGAGACGTTTAAACTTATGCTTGAAACAACACTTTCATTTATGCAAATGTGGCCTAGACGGGTAGGTTCTCTGTTTATGTAAATAATACATAAACATGTAAATTTTAAATAATTGAAGCTGAATGGTGCGGACCGCTGTCATTCCGTTTATCTGTGTATTTAAACAATACATATCGAGATCCTCAGTGCGTTATAATTTCAAGGCAGATATACTTACTGCTTCCATTCCCGTATTCTCCGATACAGAATCTTTCCAGTTGCAATCGATACTGAAAAGAACGCTGGAAATTTTCCATACATTAGACAGTTAAGTTGGCAACCCAAATTTGTTAAATGTTTACCGTCAGCCGATGCAGAAGTACGCATTTTTGCTAGCTCGTTTCTTATCACTTACCACTCAACCAGCAAGATTAAACTTGGTGTAGCTGCAGCATTAGAAGGAATGTTTTATCTGTCTCTCCATGTATGGCGCTACCCTCCATTCTAGGCCTTAGCCTTACTCTAAAAGCTCGTCCATTCTTCTCTTAAGTCCAATTCGAGGCACATTGAGGTTTTCTCGCCATAAAAGTTTTTTTACGCCCACTCCCCAACCTGGAGGTCCAGGGTTTCATCCCTATTCTTCCGGGTTATCTCCTGTCACTTGTCCGGGATGGAAGACCCTGTCATTAGTTACGCTACGGCCAGCATAGTTCTCCCGTTCATTTGATCACACAAGCCGCACAACTACGTCAAAGTAGAAATACCATCAGTGGGGGCGTTTCGTCTGTATTACATAATACCCTTGCCAGTATCTCTTTGGTAATTGAATTGTAAATCTTTCATAAAAGTGAACGGAGTTCCAAGAAGAAGTTGAACGAAGGAAAGAAAGAAGAAAGCCAAGAGCAAGAGGAAGTGATAATTTATGATCATGGCTACATAATGGTATGGTTGATACCTTCCCACTGGCTGCAAGAGCTTGGGTCAAGCTGGTAGTAGCCGGCGTCTCACTATGAGTTAAACTCCGGCTTGTCCATGTAGGATTTATGCTGCACAATGTGGTATTAGTATCGCTCCACCAGTGCCCCTACACATATTTAATTCAGTCACGTTCTGGTCTACACAGGTCTAATCTTAAAAAAATCAGCGACCTCGTTAAATAAATCAATTTTCCTTCTGCCTTGTCAGGAAGGATCTCGCGGAACAGGAATCGTATATTTGCATTTGTTCTCCAACACGCGAAGCAAAATCTTTGTGAGAAAGCAGAAAATGAAACCTCTAAACAAGTGACAAAGCTTCGGTGTTTGACAGAAGCGGTTACAATTCAAACTCTCAAAAAGATTTAGCAGAATATTGGATTCCGAAAATGTTTTCTGTTTAGAACAATCTTAAGTTCAGCTATCTAAAAATATTAGAATTAAAATAAGCAAAATCATAATGTTGTCTCTTAGCTTGCGTGAGTGTGAAACTTGGTTTCCTCCTCGCAGGGTGTTTGTAAACATGTTGATGGAGATAATATTTTGATCCAAATGACAGAAGATAATAGGATGTTGAAAGCTGCATACTGATGATGGGCGAAATAGGCCGAAACATGTGGTTGTTATCATCCTCTAATAAACATCATTAGAAATGTTTGTTGTTTTATTGACTAAATACCTGTACCTATTTATTTATACACGCAACGGGGATGGCACATTTCAGAATTACTGTGGAGCTTGTTAATTGGTCCGTTCGTCACATATTTTTGTGCAGATGAAGCTGAGGGTGTGCCAGACAACAATACGAGCGGAGAAATGACGAATTTATGGAGAATGTTTGAAGATTTAATAAAATAAACAACCAACTAGATGCAACAATAACGGTTTATTAATGATTTCAATCAGCTCAACATGTTTATGGCGATAATTTCGCCCATCCTCAGGAGCACTAGACTGTGTTTACAGCTTGTGGTAAACACAGTCTAGTGCTCCTGAGGATGGGCGAAATTATCGCCATAAACATGTTGAGCTGATTGAAATCATTAATAAACCTTTATTGTTGCATCTAGTTGGTTGTTTATTTTATTTTATCAGTGATGCACGGGCGCACCAACATCAAATTTTGGCGATCTACTTGAAAGAAAGAAACCACTTGAAACTGCTATAAACTGGAAGATATAATTAACCCTTATCCTGCTAACGTGCAGAATATGGTGAGCTGCTAATAATGCCAGCAGATGGCAGATGGGATTTAACTCGGTGTTTAAAGGGTTAAAATGTGTTAAAGAAATACGTTTAAAGATGGGGAAATATTCATCTTCTTCATTATTGGTCTCAGTGTCCAGATCATGGACAAGCTGAAATGAATTTTCGCGTTCACGTAAAAGGGAAAGAATTCCTCGAGTATTTGAAAAATATTAACGTGTCTTGAAGAAGTCAATAAAACAATTCACTAGTTTGTTACAACAAAGAAATCTCATATGACGGACCGGTAGGAGACTCGATTCACTGCATTACGATACACATGTCGAAGTGTACAACGTTGATGATGGCAAATAAGAGACACCGTTGTATTGTACAGAACCCTCGCCATGTTTTATTCAAGTGATCAGATCAAGAAGAATGGTATAAAAGGGGCGTGTAGCACGCATGGGAATAGGAGACGTCCATACAAGGTTGTGGTGGAAAAATCTGACGGAAAGAGATCACTTGCCAGACCTAGTAGTACATGAGACGATAATACTAAAACATATCTTCAAGAAGTGAGGTTATTGATGTGAACTGGAGTAATCCGGTTCAAGACAGGGACAGGTGGCGGGCTGTTGTGAAAGCGGTAATGAACTTTCCCGTTCCATACAATGCGAAGTATTTCGTGAATATCCGATTAACTTTTAGCTTCTCAGGAAGGACTCTGCTCCAAGGAGTTAGTTATTTAGTTAGGTTAGTTTGTTGGTTTTAGCTGTCAAAAGTCTTTGTCGTCACAACCCGGCGGAAAAACGCCCACATCCCCGGATAATCGATTCACCAAGATATGGGTACAGCAGCGCAGTTACTCCGGCCTTTTAAACCCCCCCCCCCCCCCCCGAACATTAAAATCTTCCAATAACGTAATAAGAGATGTAAACGGTACACGTGCTACGAACGAGATGCAGTTTAAAAGGAAATGGATGTGACTTAATACCGCATGGAATTGCTATATTTGGCTTCCTACAGAAAGAAGGAAATTTATATCGTTCGTCTCACGTACTGGACCTTGAGGATGTACCAGAATGTGTTCCGTAACGCAATGTGTATCTCAATGTATTGCGACACACACAGAGGGCACCCTGAAGGGAAAGTCCTAATGTAGGCAACGTTGAAACGAAACCATAAACGTTTACGTCTGGGACACTGGCAGATGTCGCAAAGGAATCAATATTACTAACACGTGGAGCAAGTCACAAAAATAAGCTAATACTTTTTCTACTTTGAACTTACATAAAATATTCGTCAGACAGAAAACTTGGTGAACGAAAGTGACAGAACTGGTGTTTCAGCAGATAACAACTATACTCTGTCCTTCGCGGTTCGGTCCCTGTCGATTGTTTCGTCGTAGTTCCCTCTGTAACAGATATATTTCTAAACTTTCGGCAGGAATCGTTAGGTGTTGTACAAACTGCGTCACTTCCAGTTTTTGAGGTCCGTAACCACAGTTTTGTAGTGGTAGTTGTACTGTGACTGACGCCAACATGAATATGGGCCTGGGGAATGATACTTGTGGGCGTTTCAGATGTCGGTCTGAGAATAAAATTAGTTTCCTGAATTACACATTTATCTATAGAATATTAACTAGAATGAAAGCAACATGCCAAGCTAGACATAAAATGGAATAAAATTGTCTAAATTCGCTAACTTCTGAGACTTTCAAATTCTCATTCAGACAAGACAGCGATGTTTATATTCCCTACTTATCGCACAAAATGTTTGGTTAACATTTCAATAAACCCTGCAAATATCACTTTAAAAGATAATTCGTGGCTTTAAAAGAATAATACACAGTCTAATGGAAAATAATTTCGTTGGAGGGGGAGGGGGAGCGATAAGGGAGGGGGAGGGGGAAGGAGTAATTTTTAAACAGTTTACGAAGTGACGTCACTTATGCGGCTGAGTATGATATACATAATTGAATTCTCCAGTAAGAAGGAATATGTGGGTGTGGATAACATACGGAATAAGATTTATAAATGTGCATAGACATGAGGAGTATGTTTTTGTGAAAGGAATTTGACCTTCTCTTAAGAACAGTCAGTGAACTTCAAGCAATGGAAATGGAGTTGTAAGAACTGTCAAAGTAAAGAATCAAGAATTACTGGACGTTCCGACTTGTCTATTGGTAAATATTTTCAGCTGTTCCCGGAGAAGCAAATTGCATCCATTTCAAGGGTCAAGGAACCCAGTTTTTTTGGCCTACTTTACGCACAATTGGAAACATCGCACCCTTTCGGAACTTCGCTAAAAACTCGCCGAATTTCGCCTCATAACATCCTAGAAAATGTAAACATTCAAAAGTCTAGAGTATCGTAAATATCGACATATTTTACAAATCGAAATTAATAGGAAGGTACGCAAGTAGAGCAAAGTTTATTGTCATTAAATGGAATAAGTGTTAAGAAGAGACAGAAAGGTTACGACCCTTCAACGAGAAGTCCTGTTGCATGAATAACGCTTGGATATTACACTGTTGTTCTGCTTGGGCAAGATGACACACCCGTTGTACAGGCCCACAGGCTCCTGTCGAAGAATGTTGTCGTAAAAACATCCCCTTCACAGCCGGGTCCGGGTGAACGAAATCTGTCATTACTAATGACAACCAGCTTAATCCATATTAATTTGTTACGTGTAAGAAGTAGGTGCAGAATATCCAAGTGACATGTACACTCAGGGTTTATCGTACTGATTACAAATCGAAAGACAAGTTTTTCGTTGTGTGCATAAAACAATATGTCAATCACATATTTAATATGATATCCTCCATGAATGACATCTTGCTTTTTACATGAGACATGAACCTAGCTTTATAATTTTGTACTCTTCCCCTCAGAAGTGTCTAGGAAACTGGACAGGCGGTATTGTGACGGAACTGAGTGCTGGACAACAAAGGAGTTGTGTTTCGATTGCAGGCATGGCATTAGGTTTTTTGTCTTCCCCAATAAAGCATTAGACCGGCCCTGACGCCCACGTATTCAGTGAGTAATTGCGCCTCTATCCCCGGAGGTCAAGCAGCCGAGGCTTGAGTCAGTCACCTCTAACTAATGTCCAGTTTAAGAATAATGCCATACAGCGAACTCATTGCTTATGCTTCCTTATCGTGCATAGGGCAGCTTTGATTTTACCTTAAGGCCGGACTTGCACTGTAGGTACCCCCACGTTCCCGTTGAGAAAGTGTCCTGTTCTTCCCTGTGTCTGGCTAGAGTTTAAACAATGGAAATTACGTTTAGTGCAAAACACGTTTACGAAGAGTTGCGGCTAAATACAAGTAAAGAACACTTATTACCTGAAAGTGAGGGGATTGTGATTGGACCGTGAGCTTACCGAGAGTGGTAATAGGACCAAACTACAAGGTGATTTAGGAGGAAATGTTAGTGTTTTTGGAGGTTATGTTACCGGGCATTTTTAGTTAAAAAAATTCACATGAACGTGTGTCTGATTCTGAATGGTTACCATGATAGTGCTATTTGAACCTTCAGACTTAACTCCATTAGATTTTGTTTGTGGGGTTGGATGAAGAGCGAAATTTACAAAAGAACTGTGGACACACGAGCCCAATTGTTCGACCGAATTTTGAATGGTGCTGCCCTCATAAAAAAAATGCACAGCTCAACTCAGACGAAGAACATGCGATCTTCGCACACGAGTTACAAAGTGCATTGATTTTGACGGCTGAATTTTCGAATATTTATATTGTCATCTCTGTGTGACAAATTTGTCATTTGAAAATTGAAGTTAAATTAACAGTATGTATTTTTTTTATTACTATTGACAATCCGTTGTATTCGTAGATTCAGACAGCTCTCTCTCTCTCTCTCTCTCTCTCTCTCTCTCTCTCAGGAGCCATTCAGAATTTGACAAATGTTCATATGGACTTTGTTTCTCACAATCACCGATATTATAAACTCCCTAAATATTGACGTTTCCTCCTGAATAACTCTGTATATTGTTTTGGTGGCACACAGCTCACATACATACTCCTTTTAACGTTCGTATTTCCGTGCATCGCTAGTACAATTACAATTGATAACCAACAAGATGCAACTATTTTGATTTATTTACTTTAATCAGCTCTACACGTTTCGGGCGATGTTTCCGCCCATCATCAGGAGCATATTACTGTAACTACAGATTCTGTTAATGTCCACCGATGTTGCTACTGGCTGGTGTTGAGTATACGCAACACCAGTCAGCAGCAACATCGGTGGACATTACCAGAATCTGTAGTTACAATGATATTCTCCTGATGATGGGCGAAAACATCGCTCGAAACATGTCGAGCTGATTAATGTGAATAAATCAAAATAGTTGCATCTTGTTGGTTATCAGTTTTAATTATACATACTCCTGTTTACTCGAATGTTAGTAACATTTATGAACTTATTTTCGCTGCTGAAGAACTAAGTGTTTAGGTTGTCACCTACTGAATATTGTATTGAGTATTTCCTTCTACCGCATTACACCCTGTGCAAGGATTCGATTCAATGATACAGTATTGAAAGACGTTATGTGCTACATTGTATTTCAAGATTTATCATCAAATACAAGGGAATCTTACTTAATTTACACTCCAAAAAGCCCGACTCTTTCCGAACGAATGTTGCGTTACAAAGGTCTTCAGATACAGTTATTAACGTTACGCCAAATTAGCGATGTATGATAAATGACATGTTAGGACTTTAACAGCTAAGAGCAGGGTGTAATTCTAAAGCTAGCAGTAATGTCTAAAATCTTTCTCTTTTCTGCGATTCTAACGAATATCGCGTGAACTTTCATAAGAGTACTGGACATACGACTAATATTTTAATGTTATAGTTAAGGAGAAGGGTTTTCTACATCTTTGTTATTCATTTCGATCAATGTTGTTGTTGTATAGTCTACCTGATGATGGCCAAAAACGTCCGAAACATCTAGTACATGACAGTTGTATGTACCATATATCGATCTGAAAGTTGTGTGTCCCACCGACAGTAAGTACAGATGTTGTTTATACTTATTTGTACTTCTTAGTAATAATCTCTGCTGTTAGTTCTTAGCATCTTAAGACATTAATTTTCGTGTATTGTTAATATATTTTAAACTTTATGGTTGTTTACGAATTTGGTTTATTGATGTCAGTAGCTTTTAGTAGGCTACAGATAAATAAATATTTTTATGTAAGACAGTTATATAACGAAGCTGGCATTTTATAAAATCATATAACTTTGGTGAAAAAAAGTGATAAGTGTAACAAGCATTGGTTAAATGATACTGAGGGGGAAAATCGGAGTCACCCTAGAAAAATCTGTTCCGCTGCCACTTTTTTCCACTTCTGTTCCCACATGGAACTGCTTGGGATTGAATGTGGGGCTTCGCTGTGTGCTGGTAACCATTGACGTGGAATTCGAAGAGATTTTCTACATAATTGCAATATTTGTGCCTACAATTGCACGAGGGTTGAAACAAGGACACGAGACCAATAGGGCTCTGAATAAGGAAAGCTGTTCTTTCTTCACCTTCGGTCACTACAGTTTCGTATGTCGCATGTTTTTCCAAGTTTTCTTGCATAGTTATGTTCCATTTTCCAAGACTGGCTTAGTAGTAATATGTGTTTATGAGATGCAGTAGACAGGAACAGGTGACGATAATCCGCACTCTGAATTAATGTTTGAGTAGGAGCAGAGGAGAAAAAATATAACGTGGAACAGAGGAGAGAGAATTTTTCACGGTTCAAGAGATTTCAAGAATGTTAAGCCGCTCTATGAATTACAGAGTAGCATAAGAAACGTTAGATGCAGAATTATTGTGGCCTGTTTAAAATATTCTACTAGTAGTTCGTCTAAACACAGAGAAGAATAAAGAAAAACCTCGGGCAAAATAGCGTTAATTCGAGCCGAATTTCAAACGGCGTACCTCGCGAATACACCGCCAAGTTAGCCGATAGGAATGTTTAGGTTTCAGATACTGCCTGTGATGTACTGAGAGACGTCATTTCTGGAATTTGAGTTACTAAGAGGTTTAGCTTTTGAGGGAATTAAATTTCGTTCCAGTATGTTGGTATCAGAAGCACTACGCTAGCGAATTTCATTTCGATTAAAGTACTGCTTTCTAGTTCGGGTTTTCAGCATTTTAGTACCTGCCTAACTATGGATAAGACGTCTTTGAGATGTGGAGAAAAATACGTATAGTCAAACATTCGACAATGTACAATAGTAATAAACAGCGCATGTGGAATGTAAAAACAAAGTTGATACCAGTAATAATAGGGGCGATTGGGACTAATTCAAAGTCATTTAGAAAATACGTGAGCAACATAATAGGAAAACATGAAATGAAGGAACTCCAGAAAGCAGCCATATTGGACACTGCACACATACTTCGGAAAGTACTAATGCAAAAGCACAATAGATTCAACACTGAAACTAGTGATATAAGCACCATGAATAGTAACAACAGAATAGCTGCAACACTGTATTCCCTAGGGACATAGTTTCAGGAATATAAGTAAAAATACCCTGCATAAAGGAGATTATTATTATTATTATACGATATGGATGTCTCTTGTCACAGGCCTTTTCTTCCTCATACTTCTCTTGAACCAGCGGTGATCCGCACCGGTCAGGCTTCAAGCTTCACAATGCAGTACTTTCCGTATTATGTGTGATGTTCCAAGTATAGCTGTCTTTTGTAGTGAATCTATCGAATGTTTTCCTGGTACAGTTTCCAAATTTTTCCTTAAGCTACTCATTATTATTCAAGCGGCTCCAATTATTACTGGTACAATCGTACATTTCAGGTTCCACATTCGCTGTATCTCTATACATAAACTCTTGTACTTTAACTTCTTTTCCGCTTCCTTTTGCACAACATTTCTGTCTGCAGTTATTATTATTATTATTATTATTACATACTGCAATTGGGTTGTTACCGGGTGACAGTGGTTATTTTGCATCCATACAAAATATGAAATTGGTTACTACTAAATTTAAGTTAGGAGGGCAATATGAGAAGCATGTAGTGGCAACTTGGAATTTTGGGAACCATCTCAGCATTTGCTTTTAGACACAGGGAAACCAAGAAAAACCTGTGTCGAGGTGGCCGGTCGCAGGACCTTCCAAATACTGACTTCTAGCCAGCGTTCCGGCATCTAAAGTAAAAAACAGCAATACACACATAGTACAACAAATACATATAAGATGACAACAATACACACAAGACAACTACAAAAATACACACGGCCAAACAACAACAATTACACACAAGACAACTTAAAACTTGCAACAATACACACTAGACAAATTAGAATACAACATGTACAAAAGGTAAAAACACCCAAGCAAGACAGTACTGTGTACAGTTTCTTGTAATTTTCCCCCCAATCATTAATTCACTCACGCTTTCACCCCAGTCCTTCACTTCTCATCACTTACTACTCCTATAAACCTTTTCCATGAAGACTCGTCCCCTCCCCCCCTCCCTACACTGCAATTCACCTCATTCCAATTCACTTTGCTTCGTTCACTTCACTTTATTTCACTTGGCTACACTTCATATTATATGAATTTTCACTTCACTTTAGACTTTTCACTTCATTTTTTACTTTTCACTTCACTATACGTCGCTTCACTACATTTTCGATGATTTCCAGCACACTTTAACTTCCTTTGAATTGAACTCAGTTGTCGTTTTCCTTACCCTCTTTTTAAAAGTGATTGGTTTGCAGGGGAGAGTTCGTTACAATTCTCCCGGTAACTGGTTCCAGTGTTGGATGGTCCTATTTACAAAAGATTATTTTCCTGTATCCGTCCTTAGCCTTCTACCCCTAATTTTCCTTTCATGATCTACCCTGCTCAGATAGTGTGGCCGTTGTAATCTGTCCCCAAAAGCCTTCCACGCGCGTTCTCCAGAGTACGCTTTGAAGAGCGCTCATATGCGTGATGACTTTCTACGCGATACCAATTTCCAAATTCTGACTGATCGCATGGTTTGCAAATTAGGCCGCTTTCGTTTGCACCCTGTCTAACGCACTTATTTGTCCCTCCCCGTACGGATCCCAGCACGCGGCCCCACATTCAAGAATCGGATGTAAAAGTGACATGTAGGCTAAGCTTTTGGTGTTACTATTACCCATTTTTAGTATTCGCACTGTGAAATGTAGTGCTTTCCAGGCCTTTATCACCGTGTATTTGACTTGATCCGCCCAACTTAAGTTTACTGCTTAAGATTATTCCTAAATATTTACAACTGCTCGCTTCCGGTATTAAAGTGCTCATTAACGAATAATTTAGTGGATCCTTTACCCTAGCTCTCGTGAAGCGAATTGCCTTACGTTTACTTGGATTTATTTTCATCGCATTTTCAACCGCCCGCTCCCCTAACCTGTCCAGGTCTTTCTGCAATTTCTCAATGTCTTCATTATTTACACTTTTTCTGTAAATTACACAGTCATCGGCAAAAAGCCGGATAGTTGATTCAATATTCCTCCAAATAACATTTACATAGGCTAGGAATAGAAGAGGACCTAATACGCTTCCTTGCGTTACACCAGACGTTACACTAACTTCTTCTGATAATTGTCCTTCTATCCTGACTCTCTGCCTGCGACCTAGAAGGGATTCCCTTATCCATACCACTACCCTAGAATCCACTCCCGAGTTTGCAATTTTCGATAGCAGCCGACCATGAGGAACTAAATCAAAAGCTTTCGAAAAATCAACCATAATAGCGTCAATTCTGTCTCCTTTATTCAGAAAGTCTGCAGTGTCCTAGCGTACCGTGATTACTTGACTTTCACACGAGTATCCCGGCTTGAACCCATGTTGATCCTGATACAACCAATTATTCTTATGCCACACTTGTCTTAGGTATGAAGCCATAACGTGTTCCATTTGCCTGCAAACTATCGAGATTAAGCTAACCGGTCTATAATTCGTAACTAATGATCGATCACCACCCTTGTGAATAGTAATCACTGTGGCCTTCTTCCAGTCACATGGCAGAGTACCATTATTTATTGTTATGTCAGTTGGTCGCGCAAGGTACGGAATCATGGCTTCCCCACCCAGTTTAAGAATTTCTCCAGAGACCAGTCTGGTCCTACTGATTTGTTATTCCCTATCGCTTTAATCCTTCTTCTAATTGTTTTAATATCAGTGGTGAATGGATCGCCTGTGTTTTCACCCTGTATGTGGAGAACATTGCCTTCAGTACTGAATGCTGCCGAATAATAGGAGTTAAACGAATTGGTCTTTCCTATCGCGTCTGTAATGATCCCTCCGTTACAGTCCTTGATGGCGGGAATATTTTCCTTATTTCCTTTACGCCTTTTTACGTATTTGTAGAACTCAGACCAGCATTTACCCTCTTTGCTTAGTACTGATTTTAAGAATGCCTCCTTTGCCGATTTCTTGGCTGCAAGTAGCTGCTTGGATAGTTGTTTCAGTTTTCTGTACAGTGAACTCCTAGTTTTCTTCTATTATATGCTTTTGTGACCTTTGATTTTACTCGCTTAATATCTTACTATATCTTTGATATTAGGCAAGGTACTAACGTTAAGAAATGTTTTAATATTAAACATAGCCTAAAGAATTTAGTTTGTTACAAAGGGAGCTTTAAGGCTGTTACATTACAGGGAGGGTAATTTGAATTCAGAAATATGCGAGAATATAGGGTTCTAGTGGTTGAGGATTTTAAATAATGCCAAGTCCCTAAATATTATTCACGGCATTACACATTCGAGTTCCCTTACCAGCATGTAAGTTGCTGAATGCGAGTATCGTGTTGAAATTCTATGTGAAAAGATTTTAAAAAGAAACATAAGAAGTAGCTTGTCGATGTGTTCGCCTCAACAGTTTGCGGATTTCTTTTGCATGACTGCTCTACAGAAAGTGCGTGACCCCGATTTGTAATGTTGCCAGCGTCCTCTGACACAGGCGGTTGAGTTCTCTGAAGCGTTTCTTGTAGCAGGGGTATTCAAATGTGGGTGAATATCTTGAGCGCAGCGCAACAGACGGGCTGTAGAAATGAATGACCTGGAAAAGATGATGATGAAGGAACTGAGATATAAGAATGATGAATACAGCAAGTTGAGTCCTGCAGTAATTAAATACAGCATTTGGAATGAGAGCAAGAAGCGTTGGCGGATTATTAGTCGAAGGAAGAGACACGATGCAATGCTGGGATGTAGAGACAAGATCTATACAGAGTTGCAGAGAAGAGAACGGTTGCTGCTGATAAACACGTGTCCCGGCAGTCCTAAGCAACAAGAAACTAGTTTCGTATATATCCAAAAACATCTTCATATCGATATGCGTATTAAGGTAAAGCAAAGCCTGTACAGGCGTGGACAGGCCCTGAGGGTTCCAGGAGGTTGAGTCTCCAGATTTCAAGACAGTCGGCACATGAAGGTGGTAAGGTTGTTAGCCCGAAACACCGGCCGCCTTTACCTCCAGGAAATATTCGTCGTAGCTCATTTCTAGTAGATGCTGAGTCCACCCCAGAGCCATAGTGCGGCCGGAAGGATCGTGTCAATAACAGATTCCAAAGACACCGTCGGTAATCGAACCCGCGACCTTCAGGCTTGTAGCGCAGTGCCTCAACCAACTGCGCCGCCAATCTACGCAATTTTGCAAGCGCGTCTGAAATGTGAGTGTAGAGCTCTTATGAAATATTATTGACGACAAAAGTGAAGTTCTTGGAACAAAGGTGTGCTGTTGTTGCTTTGTTCGTCAGCCATGTCACGTTAGACCGGGAACACATGTGGATTGTGGAGTAGTGAATACTGATTCGAAATTTAGCTGTGGTGTTCACGTGATTGTGTTTTCTACCACAGGATTAACTGACAAATTACTTGCAGAAAGTAGAACATGATACTACGTTAATTTAACTACTACTGCACACATCAAAATTACTATTGTGTCAATTTCATGAGTTTCGATTTATTTTGTTGGACAAAAGCTACTTTATCCGTGTGGTTTTAGATTTTATTTGCGGATTTAAATTAAACAACAGCAAATTCATTGAACGACTTTTACAATTCGGTTCATTATCTAGGACCCATATTTTTCAATTAAATTCCATGAAGTGTAAGTCGTTTTTGCGATATACTGATGCAATTTACAAGTGAAAAAAGAATGGCTAAAATTCATCAGAAAAAGAGACAACTGGAAGTGGCGTAAGTTCAGCCAATACTGGAAGTCATAAATCAAGTGTATTTCTAAACAGATTGTAATTATGCGAACACTCTTCTTGTTATAGTCCACGTCGCTTCGCAGATTTATTCTGACACCCTGTTACATAGTTTTCAAATAAGATATAAACAAGTAGGAAAATTATAGAAATAAAGAAATTTTATATTTTGCTAAACATGCATCTCAATATTACTACATATTTTAGTAAGTGACCAACTTAATGCACAAATTCGTGTCTATAATAAGTTTATTATATTCCTCTACATGTTTCGAGCAATATTGTGCTCATCATCAGGAGGTCAAAATTGTATTATACAGCATCTGGTATCGTCACACACTGTAGGTGGCCGTCCGGT
>Ga0123352_10010043_pt1 | contig 14846 bp, 10 predicted proteins | sample TergutLab28metaG_FD_89700 | JGI IMG/M metagenome (GOLD analysis project Ga0123352, IMG submission 89700) | Labiotermes labralis P1 segment gut microbial communities from Petit-Saut dam, French Guiana - Lab288 P1 | ecosystem: Host-associated > Arthropoda: Insects > Digestive system > Gut ... | reverse complement strand
GTTTTATTGTAGAATATTGTGGTAAAAACAAAGGAGAGTTACTAAAAGTAGAAGAAAAGAGAAAAAAGAAGAAAGAGGGGGTGGGGGGGGGAGGGGGGGGAGTGGAGAGTAAAAGTCATTTTCCAGGAAAATACAGAAACAATTCTTATACAACGTTTTAAGTTGTCACAGCAGTGCTGAAAACAGCCAAGTCTTCTGGGATACAATACCATGAAGTCCAGCTGGAATGCACAAATCTTTAAGATATAGGCAGCAAGCTCCTCCAAAATATCAGTAACTGCTTACCAACCCACATGTTGTCAAGTCCCAGAGGGCCTAAATCTTAAAGATTCATAGTGTTAGAAAGGACACACAAGGCAGTCACCAACACAATAACAGCACGCACAAATGCAAACCTTGCAGTACTAGTCTGATAATTTCTGCTGTGCTTTCTCAAACATATGAGGCGTGTTCAAAAAGAGACCGAACTTTTTAAACAGCGTGCCAACCAGCACAGAGAGCGCGCTGCGGCTACTGAGCGCACCTAGCGTCAGGTTTTGACAACAAAGTGCCATTTGTCTCATTTCGCTTTGAGCATTAGTCATCGAGCTACATCCGCTGAACTTAGCACGTGCACAAGCTGTTCGTCGGATTAGTCAGAAAGTGATGCGTGTGTGTGTGTGTGTGTGTGTGTGTGAAATTTTGCTGCAAACTTGGTAAAAACTTTAAAGAGACATTTCAATTGCTTAACCAAGCATATGGGGAGGACAGTATGAGCTGAACACAGTGCTATGAGTGGTTTAAGTGTTTTAAAGAGGGCAGAATGTTGGTCGGTCAAGATCCCAGGTGTGGACTACATTCCTTATCAACAAACAACGACCATGTCGAGAGATTTCGTGCTGTGATTCGTGGAAATCGTCCTTTAACTGTCCGAGAAATTGCTGACGAAGTGGGCATCACCATAGGCTCTTGCCACCAAATTTTTACTGAAAAACTTCAGATGTGTCGCGTCAGTGCAAAATTGGTGCTGCGTTTGTTGACTAACGATCTGAAAGAGAATTGTATTGAAATCAGTCAGGAACTGCTTGCCAATACAAATGGTAATGAAAACTTTCTTAAGAACATCATACAAGAAGATGATACGTGGGTTTATGGGTATGATGTTGAAACCGAGATGCAATCGTCGCAGTGGATGGGGAAAAGGTCTCCTTGACCAAAAGCACGGACGAGTTGGTCAAAGATCAAGGTGATGTTGGTTGTGTTTTTTGATTGGAAAGGCAATGTCCATCATGAATTTGTACCATGTGGTCAGATGGTAAACAGTGTGCGCAGGAAGAGTCCTGAATTGTGGGAAAACCAGACTTGGATGTTGCACCACGACAATGTGCTGGCTCATGCGTTACTTCTCATCCGCAGTTATCTGGCAAAACATCAGACATCCACTGTGCCCCATCCACCCTATTCTCCAGACTTAGCCATAGCAGACTTTCACCTGTTTCCCAAACTTAAAACCACATTGAAATGACGTTATTTCCAAACCGCAGAGGAGATCCAGGAAAATGCGATAAGAGAACTGCGCGCCATCACAGAAAGCGCGTGACAGGAAGCATTCCAACAATGGAAGAAATGTTGGGAACAGTGTATCGCCAGTAGAGGGGACTACTTTGAAGGGAACAATGCTTAAAATTCTGTAAAATGAGCAGTAAAGTCTTTATAGCAAACGTTCGGTCATTTTTGAACACGTCTTGTATTTTTATCACCATGTAAAGTATGTGCTGCTGAAGCCTTATTTCTCCATTCATGCTTTATATCAGAATTAACAACAGACAAATACCTGCAGCAATTCCAGCATTGGAATAACAAATGCCAAAGTTTTGCCACTTCCTGTCACTGCTTCAGCTGCAACATCCTTACTCTTCAGCAGTAATGGAATACAGGCAGCCTGAACAAAGATGAAATATCTTATCACTTAACAAATAATGACATGTCTTTCTCACAGTCAAGATTGTTCACCTTCTGGATAAAATGCACCCATGATCTGAATCCAAAGCAAGGATGGTCACCATACAGCCAAACCTACTGGGGTGGCACATAAACATTTTATCAAGTGGCATTTCAAAATAACAAAACAGGAACATTTTTCAGCATTTCACTGGTCTCATGACAAAAGTTGTTCCAGTTCAAAACAGCATTGTATAAAATCATGAAGTAAAAATTATAAAGATAGTACTTAATGATTCTAAACATGGCTGTTATATAAATACCCTTCATAGAAAGTAAGTATATGAATTCAAACTAAGTGTGTATTTTATATATATATATTATCCCATCATTCCACCACAGAACATAGGGCTTCCACAAGAATCCTCCATCTCTCTCTATTCTTCGCATCCATTTAGATTTCCATCCAGGTCTTCTTAACTCTTTTGGCCTCTTCGAGCACCGTTCTTCACCATGTATTCCTCCGTCTCCCCCTGCCCCGTTTACCTTAGGGGTTCCACTCTAGGGCTTGTCTGGCTTTGTCGTCGGAAGGTTTTTGCCATGTATGGCCCAGCCATCCCCACTTGCATTTCCTGATCTGCATATATATTCTAGGTTGCTTCATATGCTTCCACAGCTCTTCATTTGTTATCTGGTCTGGCCAGAAAATTCTCAATATTTTCCTGAGGCATTTATTAATAAAGAGTTGCAGCTAGGCTGTTATACATTTTGAATTTTTCCAGGTCTCACAGCCATGTGTATTATATACACAAATGTAATAGGAAGGACCGTTTCAATCTCATACCACCTTTGATGTATTTACCTATTGATTTTGCATGAAGAAGGTCTAAAGCTCAAACCAGTTGCAGTTACGTAAATCAACAACCAATTTATAAAAAAACAGCAGTTGTGTTGACAATACTATGTCCTCTTTGTATTACAGTTTACAACAAAACAGGATGTCCTCCTTAAAAAAAATTCCATTTGTTCGTTGGGACAATTCTTTTAAACGTTCTTGCATTTATTTAGTGTAAACCAATAGCAAAACTTATTTGCTGCACGAATAAAAACATATTGGAACATTTGACTCCATCATACATTAATTGTACTTATGAGTATGTTTTGTTTTATAAGACTAATAGCACATCATATTCATTCTGACTTGCCACTGTCATTTCCATTTCAATTCACGTATTTTTCATTTATCCATTTACAGTTTCAAGCTAAGGATGTGGAAAGAGTCAAAATGTGATGACACAATGTATCTGTTAAATTACAACTGTCAAGTGACAGAATAAAATTACAATACAATGATTACATAATAAAACATAAATTGTAACATTAAAACATAACAATCTGGAATATATATTATTTATTAGAATTAAAATATTCCTCAATAGAATAAAATATGTTAGAAAAAAGAAACCTCTTTAATGCCGATTTAAAAAACTGTATTTCATTCACTACAAACTTGATGTGAGTATGAAGATGATTAAAGATTTTAATTCCTGCACAATGAGCTCCTTTTTTGGTATTTGGTTAAATTAGTAATGGGTGGATGAAAATTATTAGCAGGTCTAGTGTCATGGTTATAGAATTGTCATTTCTTTGTAAATAAATGTTTGTTGTTCACCACATACAATAAAACAGAAAATATATGCTGAGAATAGGAAAGTAAAACTTCCATTGTTTTAAACAGTTCTCTCTTCGAATTAGTCATAATTATTTTTTTTTTATTCTGAATATTTTAATACTCTTAGGGGTGTTACTCCAAAAGTTATGCCATAGGATATGACAGAATGTACGTAAGAAAAATATAGCATTCGTCAAGCTTTCATTGACAACACTGCGTCTACAGCTCTTACTGCATAACATGCAGAGTTAAATGTGGAAATTAATTGGTCAATATGATTATCCCAAGTTAGAGTGTCATCAACCACTAAACCCAGAAACTCCATATATGGAACATTAGCAATAGTTTATTAAAATAGTTAATACCTAAAGTAGTATCAATGCAATTATTAATTCTAAATTGTAAATAATATGTTTTATTAAAGTTAAATTATATGAAATCAGCTTTAAACCATGAGATTATATCAGAGAGTGTTTCATTTAATGCTGTTTGAAGTCCCATTTGATGAGAGTTAGGTACCATATAGTATCATCTGCGAACAAAACAACTTACGCATCATTATCTGTTATTTTGGGTAAATCATTAATATAAATACGAAAAATTAATGGACCCAAGATCACACCCTGAGGAACTCCATTTGTAACTTTATTCCAACCAGAAGAAACACTATCATATGCATTAATTTTATCAATGAGTACTTTTTGGTATCTTCCTCTGAGATAAGACTGTATCAAAGCCAGAAATTACCCACTAATTCCATAAAACTTTATCTACTAGAATTCCATGGTTAAAACAATCAAAGGTCTTCCTGAGGTCATAGATTATTTCTCCTACTGAAAGTCTATTATTCACAGCTTTTAATATTTCATTAATTACATTATAAGATGCAGCCTCAATGGAATTATTAATTCTAAATCCATACTGTTCCTTGACTAGTATGTTATTAGAGCATATATGTTGATATAATCTTGACTATATTAGTGTTTCAAATATTTTAGAAAAGGATGTTAAAAGAGAGACTGTCCCATAATTTGTGATGAGAAGGTTGTCTCCTTTCTTATAGACAGGCTTGATTATAGCATATTTTGGTCTTTCGGGCTATACACCAGAGGAAGGGGATTTGTTACAAATAGGTTTAGGGGGAAATGATAAGAATGGCATTCAATTTTAGAATTGTTATGGGGATTTCATCATACCAATATGTCACTGTGACTAAATTTTGGATCCAATGAATGAATAAATGAATGATTGAATGATGATAATGATGATGAGGAGAAGGTAAAGAAACAGAAGGAGAAGAAGAAGAACAGAAAGAAAAAGAAGAAAAAGGAGGATGAGAATGAGGAGGAGAAGAAGAAGGAGGATGAAGAGAAGTGGGAGGAGAAGGTGGAGGGGAGGATGAGAAGGAGAAGAATGAGAAGAGGGAGGAGGAGAAAGAGGAGGAGAAGGAGAAGAGGGAGAAGAAAGAGGAGAAGGAGAAGGAGAAGAAGAACAAGAACAAGAAGAAGAAAGGTGTAAAATTAGACAATGAACACTGGTATGACCATTTACCAAAATTAGTCAAAATGAGTCGTGAAGGTACAGTAACCGTATTATGGATTCAACAAGTGCAAACCCGCAGAGCCATTCCTAACAATAAAACGCATATCATAAAGTGTGATAATGAAAAATAACATGTATGTTAATAGATGCTGTAACTTCAGGAGACATAAATGTGATTAAGAGAGAAGCTGAGAAGATTCTAAAATATAAAGACATTATAATAGAAACCAGTGCATGTGGCATGTGAAAGCAAACATGATACCAGAGATGACAGGGGCAAATGGAACCATCTCAGAATCATTCAGACAAAACCTGAGCAACATACTGGGAAAGCACAAAATAAAGGAACTACAAAAAACAGCCATATTGGACATTACACACATAATTTGGAAAGTACTAATGTAAGTGTACAAAACAAATTTCACATGCAAAATAACATTACATATAGCACAATTTATAAATACAGAACAGCTCCAAAACTATACACCCTAGAAACATGGTTTGTTTTAGGTATATAATTGTAAACCCCCTGCATACACGTGATAAATACTATAATAATAATAATAATGTTAATAGATGTTTCAATTTCTGAAAACAGAAATGTGACCAAGAAGGAAGCTGAAAAGATTTTGAAATATAAAGACCTAATAACAGAAATTCAGCACATGTGGAACAAAAAAGCAGAAGTATTACCAGTAGCAAAAGGAGCACCTGGACCCATTTCAAAATCACTAAGACAATACCTGAACAACATACCAGGAAAGCGTGAAATTAAAGGACTACAAAAAACAGCCATATTGGGCATTGCACATGCACTACAGGAAGTGTTAATGGAAAAGTACAAAACATATTTCAGGGGCGAAATAACATTACATGTAGTACAAATTGTAAAGACAGAACAGCTGCAACACTATACACCCTAAAAACATGTTTTGTTTCAAGTATATAATTGTATATACCCTGCATTAAGATGATAAAAAGGATGATAATGATGATGATGATGATAATAATAATATGTATGTATGAACTTACAATGCTTTCATACCTGGCCAGTACTACTGTGTGTGTGGGTGTGTGCACATTAAGTATTATGTTTCCAAAAGTTATGTCATTTTTATTGCTTCAGTAGACTCCAGAATGTTCCACAGAGAATAGTGATAGTATGAACGTTAGAGTATCTTAGAACTGTTGATGTTCTGCTGAATAACTGCCAATATTAGTCAACCAAATGACATCAAAGAATCAATTTTGGTTACAGATGACAGAAAATGTTTATATAAATATGTAATAAACATTGCAGTGACACGTGTTTTGCCCCAGTCAAACAAATCATGCAAGTTACAGAAATTTTCTGCACTTTTTCAAGGCTTTTACTGTACAAATCATGTAATCTCGCTTGGTAAGTTGCACATTTATGGAGTTCAAGGAACAGACATAAATGGGTTCAGATCCTACCTGACAGACAGAAAACAAATGGTTAAAATGAAATCATCTAATAAAAAACAAAAAGAAGAATAAAACATGCCAGTCTCCAATACGTACAGACCGCCCCTCATTTCTGGGTTCGCAATGTGACGTTACAATGACAGTTATGAGCTTAAGTAGTTATGAGCTTCTTGTAGTTTTTGAGCAATCACATACAAAGAAGCAGTAAATATATAACTTTATTCCACTCTCACACAATCAGAACCTTCGACTAAATCACGTGGACAAATCCTAATATAACCTCACCTGTACAGGTGTCATCGTCTTAAAACCCATCTCCTCCACACATTTCTTCGTTGTGACACTGAGTGCGACATCTAGTTTACTCCACTTCAAATCCATAACCATAAACTGAAACAAATAAAACGCCAAATATATTTCACTATAGTAAACCAACCCGTGTCATAGATGCAACACGAAACGACCATCTTTGCTTTCACTGAGTATGAATAAATGTCACAGATTATCTATCTGTCAATCCAGCATTGCAGCTCGCGTATTTCTTCTTGCCTTACCTAACGCCACGGATTAGAGTCCTGTATCCACACGCTATATCGAACTCAACAAGGTACCATGTGGATCGATCACTTAATATGCGCTGGCTGAAATTCAAATAAGATTAAACGCATATAACACAAACAGATTTTTTTCGTCGTTGATATAATTACAACTGATCCTGTGTCCACGGTTTGCTAAATAAATCACACCCCCTCCGCACCCCACCCCCTTTCCGACAGAGCCAAAACCCTTCAGTGACCAGTAAGGTCGGTATATTACACAACACCTACGAATTGTTGTCTTCACCAAAAGAAGACATCGGGCCTGGTGCACAGACATAATCGAAGTGAACCCAGTCCAGGACGTGGGGGGGAAGCGGGTGGCATGAGCTACAGATATATTGCCGTTCATAAAAACAGAGGTTACTTCAGGAGCGTCCAGCGTCACTACTTGGTGGCAAGTAACAGACATGATAATTAATCCTTCAACATACTCCCATTCCGTGCGCACCGGGGTCCCTTTGCCTGGGTACAAAGAAGCTAGGGAATTCTACAGTCTACTCAGTCCCATTCTGTGCATGATCTCAGGACCTGCATATGAACATTTTACACATGTTATTTTAGTTATTGCCATTACATACTCGTGTACTGCATTATAATTGCCAGGTATGCCAGATTTCTTACAACTTTCTCCTATACATGTTCTCTACACCAACTAATTTGATAATCGGGTCTAATGAAGTGGTTCGACTTCTGCCGAAAACAGCTCATGCACCTTCGCCCGTTCTCCGCCTGAACGTGTTGGATTTCGCACCTATATTGTTTTACGCAATGATTACACAAACCGATCTAACCCCAAAGCCGAACGGAAACCAAAAAGATCCTCCAGCAAAAATTCCGTCTAGGTGGAGTATCTGGTCATCATGGCACAACATGAAAGTTTTGTCCTCTTGAGAATTGTCTTCCCCCGTCCCCCTTCAAGATGTCTAGCCAATGTTGCTCATAAATTTGCGAGGTAGCAACTGTTTCTTGTGCTGCTGATTTTAAAGTCTAGAAATATTAATGGCGTGTTACTGCTTTTACCTTCTTCATCCTCATTTCTTTCAACAAAATCTTGTTCCTCATTGCTGTCCTTGAGTGGTGTCTAGTTTGAGCAGGTTGCGCAATCTTCTATTGTTGGCGGGATAAAAAGGAAATTGATCACAATTTGCGCATTTTGTAAAATAAACGTAGTGCCTTTAACGTAATATATTTGTTCTACTTAATGCGCGTATTAGTTGAGCCATTGTGCTTGAATAACTTTTGAAGCGGAACGAGAGGTATATTAGAAGTGTTGCCATGAATATGCAGCCAAAAATTCCATTTTTACTGCACAGCTACACATGTCGCTGTTAACATTGTAAGTATTAAGTATTGCCGTGGAAACGAAACAATGATTCTCGTCTGTTGTCGAGAAACATTTGGCACTATCAACAATACACAAGGTAGATTTTATACGTATAACGTAACATTGTGGCGCGTTCGGTTAATGTTCATACCTCCTCGGCTATCTTAAAAGCCTGAAGCTGTATCACTCTTATCGATTTTATAGTGATTTATATCGCCAGAAGCAATAAAACGTGCCCGATACTTTTTCTGTATTTTGACCAAATTAGTTTTTCTCGAAAGATTTCCATAAAAGTCCCCAGTATCAAGTTTCACGGAAGTCCGTCCAGTGGAAGCCGCTCTGATACGTGCGGTTGGACATGACGAAGGTCATAGGCACTCTTCGCGACCTTGCGAACGCGCCTAAATGCCTGATATTTTTGTATGATTTTACCGAGTCTTGAACTGTATCGACAAATTTCCCCATACAAAATTTCATTAAAAAATCATCCAGTGAGAGATGAGTTGATACATGCGGGCAGACAGACGGGCATGGAAGATCTATTAGGCAATTTTCGCGACGTTGCAAACGCGCCTATTAACTGCAACTGTAGGGGTGCAGAACCCGCGCAGGTCATGTAATTTTGAAACAGACTCGCGCCAGCTGCCTTTCAACAGTCAGTGCAACTTAACTTGCCAGAATGGGTTAAAGAGAAATCTTCCGATTTCCATTTTTTTTTTAATGAAAAATTGTTTCACGTTAGTGGACGCATTAACAGACAAACAGGGTATGGAGCGCTGAAAATCCCCACACTTTCCATGGAACACCGTTAAACTCTTTAGAAGTCGGAAAATGGTTTGGGGTTTAAGGAAAATAATCGGTTCTGTTTCTTTCAGTTAAACGGTAACAGCAGAACGTTAAGAATTAATTATGCCTCTCACATCCTTATTGGAAGATGAAGAACATGACTGCTGCTTTCAACGTGGTGGCATCGGTGCATACAGCCAGGGCCGGACCAAACGGGCAGCTGCCGGGGGCGCTATGACGTCATATCGGAAATACGGTGCCAGTAAACTCAGATTTCCACACGTGACAGAATTTCTCCGAAAATTATCCGCAATTTGGACACACGCCTTCAAAAATGTTCGCCAACCCTGTCTTAGGCCGAAGAAGTTTAAAGAATTAGTTTGAAAGGGTTCAAAATTATTAGTCTAGTCTGCCAGCTCCGCTCACATGTTTTACGCCAGCCCTGCATACAGCACACTGAACATTGTTCATGATGCGCGGATTCTGTAGCAGTCGCGTTACTTCCCCGAGACTTGTGGCCCTCTGGATCTCCAGATTATACGCCGTCGGACTTGTCTTTGGGAGTTTTGGAAAGGGAACCAACATGCACACATTAAGGGAACTGAAAACCCATATTCACCTGTGCAGCTAAAGAATCACTGAAGAAAAATATTCACCGAGATACTTCAAATACGTATGGGGGTAGTGAACTCATTCCTGAGCGTGCTGGGTACTGCTAACATGTAAGTGTTCTTTACGAGTTTTATGTAATTTTCTTTCCACAAGTAGAACATATTTAGGAAATTGTTTCCGTACCTTTTCGTTCACTGTGTATACATGTACGTACGACATAACATCGAGGCCCATTCGGATTTTTGTATCTTGCACTCTTCTCAAATGATCAACCATTTTATCCACCGGTGTCACAATTGCGTTTATGTTATCATCGAGGCGTGACATCAAAACACCGAGATTAGGTCACACGCCAATCTAGCGTAAGTGGCGCCAAATTATTACGTGTTTATAAATAAGTCTAAAGCAATGATTATCATCAGCCTGTGTACTTTTGCCTCAATTATCCGTCATACAAAATGCACCTCTCCTCAAACTTTCACAGTCGAAAACATTGTCTGATACCTGCTTTCACCTTCATTACCAGGCATGCAAATCATGTATTTTTTTTGCTCCACACTATGTTACATCTACTTTGGGCTATCCGACTCTGCTGAACTCTTCGTACTTAATCTTGTGAAATGCGCGCTGTTTGAAGAAAATGCATTTCCCGTTAATCTTGATTTTCTCTACCTTTGTTTGAAACTTGTCATGAACGAGCATGCAGAGACATATCACACATGTACCCTGGCCTTCACGTACAGTGCATATTTTGTCCTTTTTTTTTTAAACTAAAATCTTCGCGCCAAATTTTAATAAAAACCCCCCAATACAACATTTGGATAAAATCCAACCATTACGAGCCGCGTTGTTCCATGCGGACAGACGGACATACATTACGAGTGCCATAACCTCTTTTCACGGCCTGCAGATGCTTCTAAAACTGCAGAAAAAACATGGCAGGGCTGGGGCAGTTAATTATCTCAACAATACAGGAAACGTTATGTAACTTTTCATAGTGATTATCAGACAACCTGTAGATCATTTTGAACCCGAGGTACGTATTTAACCCTTTACCTGCTAATGTGGAGAATATGGTGATCTCCGAATAATGCTAGCAGATGGGATTTAACTCGGCGTTTAAAGGATTAAGTATTGTGTTTTCAAGTCTGAGACTGGAATGTCTTATAAAGGACCTTAACCCAAATTTCATAAACGACTGCTCTAACTAATCAGTGTTCCGATTATTGCAACTTGGTGCACCAAATTCTGAATTTCATAATTTGTCTACCTGTAGTGTGCCTAATACAATTTGTTTACCTTACAAAATTTCCAAGGGACACAAGACACTCAGAAGATAATGTTTAGATCCTACTCACTCTTAATGTGATACACAGCCTACAGACTGCAGAAGGTGCTAAAACATCATTTTCAAGCCATTTCACAGACCTTTAAATTCAATGTAAGCAATACAACTTGAGCAGATCTACACTATGCCCTCCTGTTGCCCCGCGTAACATTTTCCCTCCAATTACACAATTCCTGACCCCCCCAAAAAAATCATAATCTTAAACCGAAAGGGATAAAATTTAACACTAGATATGAACATTCACATCTCCATAACATTTGTAAGGTAAGGTGAAATCAAACACGACACAATAACCAATACAAAAGAGGGAATACTGAAGGAAGACTAATGATGGGTCATATCATTTATTGTATTTACTTTCACTTCAATATAAAATTTACTCTAACTGTGCCTTGATCAACCATCTTGTGGCAGACCCATGGTCACAATCCAAATTGATTGTTTTGAAGGGTGGTATAGCACTATATCAGTGATCAGCTAATCACTGTTCTATGCTGATTTCATGAAACAGGCTTGCCAATGGTGTGCAAGTTACCAGAACCACCTATTTGTGGGAAGGCAGTAAGTTGTCAAATGTAAGTCCAATAAGAAACTGACGTCTTCACTAGCATCAATGTCCAACATGACACCAAACTTCAAACTTGACAATAAATACACTCCAAACTTACACAGCCAAATTGCATTCATATGCTCCTCAGTTTACTAGTGCAGACTGCCCCCTGCTAGGTGTGACATTCACATCACTTTACAAAGTCAATGCAACCAGCACAACAGTCTATGTGTTTCTAGAAACTGTGTCCTATTTGCACAATATTAACTCTTTTATTTCCAACTCCACATACCTTCAAAAATTAAGTTACAATAACGACAAAACCTCCTGGTAGCACACGTAACAATTTACACGCACCACATATTGCGAGATTAATTTTTCAAGTTTCACTAATGACTTGCATTTTTGAGTTCTGTGACTGCCTTTCCTCATGACAGCAAAATATGTTCTCCCACATCACCACCTGCATCATCACCAAAACAGAACATTTATCGATAACTATAAACTGTTCTGCAACGAATGCTGTAAACATACTTAAAGACACATACAATCAACACAACCAAATATGTTTTTAAATATGTATTGTTGTAGCACACATTTGAATGTGACAACAAAAAATTCGGTACAATGCTGATGTGAGTTGTATTTATACACTGTACACTGTAATTTAAAAACAAAAGCCCAAGTACTATCATAACTGATATTCATTCTACTGCACCAACAACACCTCCATGGTCTTGCCCGATTCTTATAATGGCACATTATACTCAGCTAAAGACTCTGTAATTGTTAGCAACACAATAAATAAAATCATAAATATGATCCTATTAATTTAAAATAACAATGCCTACATGTTCAATGATTATGTTCGCAGATTTTCATGTTTAATTCCAACTTTTTTGGTACGGCTGTGACATATATTTTAGTTGTTCCAGTGTTTTGGTATACCCTGTAGTCCCCTTCTTCAGGGTAAACAAAAGGAAACAGTAGTATAAGGGCAACTGGTTTTAGTCTCATTTTTCACTGGTTCAATTCAAGAGCTATGACCTCTTACATCTCCATACTTCTCATTTGTTACAATCCATACAACCTTCCTATATAACACATTTTCCTCCTCTTCACTTGAGCATCCACCTGAAACCTATTAATTCAGTCACCCTGAAGAAGCAGGCATTGCATTCCTCAGAACATACTACATGACATAATCAGTTTTGACAAGGCAGGGGGGGAAGAAGGTACAAATTACTAGGGCCCAATGGTCCAGGAAGAGCGTCAGGGACAGAAATATGTTGCTTACGTTTTTGTACTTCTCAGTAGTATCATTATCTGATTGTACAAATTAACCCTTTCAGACCCAGCCAAGGTCACACTGCAACTCAGATTCAGTCTCTCCGATTTAGTATAAATATTTTTATCCGGTCTGCCCTTGCTAGGGGGGCCCGAAAAACTTTTTTCACCCAGGTCCCGACCCGCTCTCGGCAGCCCTGGGTACAATAACCCAGAACACAATTATATGGATAAGTCTAATGTATACTGGAATCACTGAAACAACTAAGTTGTAGTTATGCAAATTCATTGTTCATGAATTCACCGACTTCAAAACATTGGTAACGGTTTACTGATCAACGTGGAATAACATTCCAAGACCCGATCATATGTATGCGTATCACACGATAAAAATGGTAGCCACCGCAGTCATAGCAGCCAGCACAAACAATGTTGTGATAATGACCATAACTTTTTCTTAAGTGCATTTAATTTAAATCTGTAGCTAAATAAAGCTGTACTACCTCGCAGAATAAGGCAATTGCAATGTTCGAAGTATATGCCACATAAATAGCTTATAAAATATTTAACATAGGTATATACAATAGGAACAGGAGTGAGTGCTTGGCTCAGCATCTCAGAAAGAGATGCTGTCACATTCATGTGTGTTTATTTTAATATCTTATCTTCCAACCAGAAGTGTTGGTGTCATATAGTTTGCTCACGATTCCCAATGATGAATAATAAACATCTCTGGATAGTTTGCCATCACTGTAAGGGTGGTGCAGAAGACTAGTCAAATGGATATCACGTTTCACCTATGCATACCTGAACACACATTCACGTAAAACTTTCAATATCACAACTTAACACGCACGACACAAAATGGAATGACATTTGGCTATGAAAGTTTCTAGAAAGGGAAAGGCCCAACAGCCCAGTGATGCAGTGCCACATCCCAGGACAGTATCCTCAACCACACTGCTACGAAAACCTCAGAATTTACAATGCTAAATACTTTTCTTTCCCGGACTTTTTTCTCTAAGAAAGCATTACAATTAATGGGAACACTGCCTGATGCTGCCAACAACAGACCAACGCTTCACATGTGCCATTCTTTTTGCATCAGTTGTACATAACATAAAGCCATGCAAGTAATATAATGTTCTTTCTGGATTATGATGACAGAAGATAAAAAACCCTCCAGCAAAAGTAACTGATAGTGGTTTGAAGCAGCCAAGAAAGGCAGGAGAAAATAATAAAATGTTACTGCCACTGCTTACAATATAAACCATTTGCTATTTAGCATCTTATGACAGAATGTACTATATATATATACAAATATTTGTGTTTGTGTGTATGTATGTGTATATATATATACACACACACATGTGTGTGTGTGTGTGTATATATTTATTTATTCTTATAATAAAACCAACTAGATGCACTAATTTCTCCAATTTATTTTTGGAATAAAACTGTACAAGTTTTGGACAGTTCCTCTGTCCATTGTCAGGAGTTTTTCACTGTACACACAGCAATGGTATATGTTGTACAGGTTTGCTGACAGCTTGTGAGCAAGGTCAGGACGGAACTGGTTCTGTCCTGATCCTGCTTGCAAGCTGTCAGCAAACCTGTACAACATATACCATTGCTGGGTGTACAGTGAAAAACTCCTGATGATGGACAGAGGAACTGTCCAAAACATGTAGTTTTATTCCAAAAATAAATTTGAGAAATTAGTGCATCTAGTTGGTTTTATTATAAGACTTTATTGTGAC
>Ga0123352_10010039_pt1 | contig 14851 bp, 8 predicted proteins | sample TergutLab28metaG_FD_89700 | JGI IMG/M metagenome (GOLD analysis project Ga0123352, IMG submission 89700) | Labiotermes labralis P1 segment gut microbial communities from Petit-Saut dam, French Guiana - Lab288 P1 | ecosystem: Host-associated > Arthropoda: Insects > Digestive system > Gut ... | reverse complement strand
TCAAGAGCCCATTTCTCGCAATGCGATTGGGCGAACTGGTGGTTACAGCAAACCAAATTCGCCGAATAAGCTTCTTCAGTACTAATTTGATTATGATATTCGTGAGGATTTCCTATCTTGCGAAACATTATCGACAATTTATGCGGGTCAGAATAATCGTATTTATGTCTTTGTCCGTTACTACCTGACAAGCAAGAATGTAGATGGAAAAATGCGTGCGTCTGACTGTTGATGTAGGGTGTATTTTGACAACGGAAATGAGAGGAGAGCCGGTCCTAGTAAAGACATTCCCTCCTGCAGTGGTTCAGCCGGACGTAAAGTGCCCTGTGTCCTCACGAAAATAACATCATATTTATCAAACGACTGAGTAACAAAATTAACTGTAACTCCAATAAACTCCTCCTAACCTGATTAACGTATTAAAAGTTTTTGAATCAATTACTTTCTCCTTGAATTTTTTTAAGTTCGTAAGCATTTTATTCAAATATGTCACGAATGGTGTGTCCTTAAGTGTGCAGTGTTTTTGAAAACGACGGCCCTAGACACTTAAATCAAAATTCGCTGCGGAGTGGTTGGCAATCCTGCTCCGTAGCTTATTATAAGAGTCTAGCTTTCGAATCTCAACTCCAAGCCTGAATAATCTTGTTACATTTCTCTCTTGTTCATGTCTCTTCTCTAGAGGGTTAGGAGAGTGGGTCTATCATAGCTACACGAGTTCGCCAAGAACGTTTCCTTTCAAATCTCTCTCAGTTTTCTGTGCTCTCTTATCCTGTCATTAAACTAATCCTCTTAGGTTTAATTATGCTTCTCTCCATGCAGACATAAGGGAGCAGATGTGTACCTCCACGCTTTCTTATCCTCGGTATTAGACGGAGGTGCGTGATCTGCTTCACTTTCCGGCCACTTCAACTCCTGTGAACAGAATGAATGATGTCCATTGGACGGGAGGCTGAGTGGCTTCTAAAGTGGTTTTGACACTGTGGATCTTATAAATATTTGACAAGCAGCGGACTTTGGCATTCGAGGCGTTGAATCTTCGGGTTTTCTTGCAGAAGGATGTGTTAATTAGCCAGATGGATTTTGGGGATATGGGGATAAAACCGGCTAAGGATCGTGCCCAAGAGTAGGCTCTTTTATTGGCGATACTGAGCTTTCGGTTTCTTTTACACAAAGAATTTGCTAATTAGTAAGATGGATTTTAAAGAAATAGGTTGTAGAAATGAGAGTTACAAGGACTCGGCTCAGGATTGTCTCCACTGGCGGTACTGGGCCTTATGGTTCTGCTACCAGGGAATTACTTGATTTGTAAAATGGATTTTCAGAATGCATAGGGCTAAAGATATCCGGAGATTGTGAAGAGAAGTGGGCTTTTATTGGTTCTGTTGAAACAGAGGTTGTGATTTCAGTAAAGGGGTGTGTTTCAGTAAGGCAATCAGTCGGTCAGTCAGTGTGTAACATGAAACGAAAGAATATGCAGGATGTGTGAGACCGACTGTTTTGGAGAAGGCAAGTGGAACACCATCGGAAAAGAAATCGTAATTAGCCTGTTCGTGTATGTTTTATTGCTCTTCTAATGGACCACTAGTTTCATGCTTAGGAAAATAATTGGCACTGAACTGCAAGATTTGACTTTGGAACGCAACCAATAAAAGAACCTTTAAACGAAACTAAGAAAAGAAATTGGAGTTTGTTTGGTAGAAACCATCAGAAGTGGAATGGTTTTGCAACATTACGAAAGAACAGAGTAAAAGGAGGGAGACAGAAGTAGAGAGAAGGCAATCTATATCCAGGTCTTGAGAGCAACAGTGGAATACCAACGTTATTAGACAGGCACTTGGTCAGAGGACGAGGTTCTGCCGTCAGCTTGGGTGTAAGAATCCTCGAAACAGTCGAGCTTTGGACTAGGGCCATCATGAAAGGCAGACAGTTCGGGTTTGGTTCACGACAGAAACACATACACAGACAAAGACAGAGACATTGACACAGACACAAAGACACAGACACTGACACAGACACACACGCAGACAGAGACATGGACATAGAAACAGAGACACAAACACAGCCACAGACAGAGACACAGACGCAGACAAAGACACAGATAGAGGCACAGACACAGACACAAAGACACAGACAGACACATACACAGACACAGACACAGACACTGACACAGACACATACGCAGACAGAGATATGGACAGAGAAACACAGACACAAACACAGACACAAGCAGAGACAGACACATACACAGACACAGACAGAGACATATAAGCAGAAAGAGACACACAGAGGAACAGGGACACAAAAAGAGACAGACGCAGACACAGACAGAGACACATACACAAACACAGACACAGACAGAAACACATAAGCAGAAAGAGACACAGAGAAACAGAGACACAAATAGAGACAGACGCAGACACGGATAGTGACACAGACACAGACAGAGCTTTGTTTTTTGCCACTGCAGAGTCCTGAAGGTCTGATTTTCAGTAGCTTAGATTTAATATGATCGAAAATTTTGAGAATGTGGAAGGAATTTGTCGTGGTCTATTTAGACTTAATCTTATTCTTGGTTAGCAGGAGGGACTGAGGAACACGGCGGAAGAGTGTGAGGTCAGTTGTTGAGAATGTGCTTCAGGATTTATTTCATAGTTTAGGGCCTACACTGGCTTCGCCAACGGCAGATTAAGTAGGCTTAGTAGAGGAAATTTGTGTTCGTAGATGTATACGGAGCTGTGGCACGTTAAGACATATATTTAAGACACTTAACAAAAATTACTGTATTAGGCAGCGCCTTGGCGCTACACGATTAACGTGACCACACGAAACTTACCCGACTAGGTAAAGGATCGGACTGCCTACTGGAACAAAATAAATCCAAGTAGGCAGAATCCAGAAAAAGCCATTGAAATTAGACCGAAACAATCACTGTAATTAGGGCTGGTATAGTGGACTTTGTCCAGTGTTTCGGTTTATGTTTTCCACAAGACAGCCAATGCACGTATAACTTAATATTGAGGCGCGTTCGCTAAAGGAGTTTTTTGTCGTGGAAAAGCACTTTTACCTAGTCAGGGTGTGTTTCTGTAGCCTTAGGTATGTAGCATGCATAGCTCATGCGCCCAATTGTTTTGTCTTCTTGGCCACTCTGGCCGTATGATATTTTTACGCAGTATCTCCCTAACGGGACGATTTTCGGGGGGGGGGGAGATTATTACTGCCTATTATGTTTTGATTTTCTCTACACCTTTTGTCTAAAACATTTCCTATTCTACGAAGATTTAGCGAGATACTATCGTAGGTTTTCACGTAAATTGCCAGTAAGGTTTTAATTGAACTCGAAATTTTTCCAAAGATTTTCGAGAAATTCTCAAATATCAGACTTCAAGAAAATTCGTCCAGTGGAAGCCTAGTTGTTCCTTGCGGACAGATAGACGTGACGAAGTTAATAGTCGATTTTTGTAAATTTGCGAACGCGCCCAAACATTTTGTTTCGGCTTCAGGCTGTGCAGCTGTCCGCATGCTATACCGTGTCTTCAGCTTGATGACTGGGAGCGGTCCTGTGCGAGAAACGTGGGTTCTTATCCTTCTAAGGTGGCAAGCTTGACAAATATTGTAAAGTGAATAACAATATGAGATATACTGCAACCAGCAGCTTAGAGAATTGCGAACATAACGTAAAAAAAAAGTAACTAGATCAAACTGAAGGGAACGCAATGAAGTACAAATTAAGTTAACTTAAAATATCCAAATGTATATTGGTCCAGTTTAGTACAAACCAACTTAACGTCATCTGACCTATCCTACTGTACCAATACAGACTTATTTCATTTCACTCGTATAGTTGTCCTTCTGCTTAACCTGAATACCTCATTCGGTAAGGTGACGGATTGTCTAGGCGACCGTGGCTCTGATTCCCATAAGGTCAAGGTTTCCTGTCTTTAGAATTTGCGGTCTGGCAATAGGGACACAACATTCCGTCCCTAGGGTGTAAAGAGCCCGGAGTGAGCAGCTGACCAACCTTTCGATTTTGGAAATGGAACAGTGTAATGATATAATGACTTAGCTACGGACTAGACAACGTGGTGTTCGATTCCCGGCAATGGTAAGAAATTTTCCTTCATACCTCCAGAATTTCTCTGAGGTGAACCCAGCCTTGTATACCGTGGGTATCGGGGTTCTTACTCGGGTAAAGAGACCGGGTCTGAGGCTGACCACTTACCTCCGTCTAATGCCAAGGTTAGGAATGAGTGGAGCTGTACCTCTACCCTCCCCGTTTGCCTTCATTGCGTGGACAGGGACAAATTTACTTATTAATTTTATTTAGCAGGTTGTTCGACACTTCTACATCTTCCTGCGCCCTTTTAACAATTATATTATCTTCTTATATTATATTATATTATATTATTATTATATTATCTTCTTTTAACAATTATAATATTTTCTTATATTATATATATATATATCTTATATTATATTATTATTATATTTTCTTCTTATATTATATTATTATTATATTATCTTCTTATATTATATATATTTTATATTATATTATATTATTATTGTATTATCTTCTTTTAACAATTATATTATCTTCTTATATTATATTATTATTATCTTATCTTCCTATGTTATATATATCTTATATTATATTATTATATTATCTTCTTCCTCCATTTGTCTCTGTCATTCCATTCTTCTTCTATTAATCCCTTTTACTCCAACAGTCCTCTAATCCAGCTACTGTTAAGAATGAATTAATCTTTACCTCTACCTTCCCTATAAGAATTTTTAGTTTGGTCTTTGAACACACGAGCAGCTTCCTCTCTCCCTTCTATTGTTCCAATTACAATAGACCATATCTTTAATACGGCGGTATTCTCTAACGTGACGTAATGTTTGGTGTGTTGCAGCAAATTTGTATGAATTGAACAACTGGTCATTGCCGAGGGTCCGATTGTGCATTTCTGTGGGCCACGTTCGGTACGCGGGCCGCATTTTATTACAATTCGTGTCGCAGCAGACCCGGTACGCTTTGTAGGTTTCTAAATACAAAAGGAAGCAACGTTTAGAGCGTTCTTGCATTCAGATCCTGTGTTGTCAGAGCATGGTACTGCACGCAGCCTTAAATTGGACGATCTTGGTTTTGAAAGGGACGGACTGGAAAGGAGAGGGGTTTGGAAGGGTGGTCTTTTAATCAGTCGCCGTACTGTGGTTCTTCTCTTTCGACTTGTTGAAAAGAGATGGGTATTATCTTTACTGTCCTTTAGGACACAGTGTGCTGCGAGAAATCGCAGACGGTTCGCTGGAAATGTGGTGGGAATTAATGTGTTATGCATTCCAAGAGACAAGTAACCTTTAGCAGACCTCGAGGTGGGTTTAGATTTATTTTACACCGGGTAAGCGATATTTCGGCGAGGACTTCGCCGCCGTAAATGGGAAGTTACTTGGTGATACTTCGGAAAAACTAGAACATTTTGTAAGCAACTTCCCAGCCAATCCGTGTGGGATTTGTGGTGTACAAAGTCGAACTGGGGCAGGTTTTTCTTGTAGTATTTTGATCTTTGATCATCACCGACGTTTTATAACTTAACCTTTTGACGCCTAATGTCAACTATAGTGGTCGTACCGGACCGCTAACCTCCAAATTTGCATTTTATATGTTTATTCATCAAATATAGGTACTGAATATTTTAAACATGGTGTATACTCTCCGTTTCTTTCTCTTCAAAATGCAGTTTTTTTCATGATTCTAACATATTTGGTTCCTGTATTATTCACATTTTATATACAGGATGTGCTAAAACTTAAAAAAAAAATAATTCCGGCGCCAAAAGGTTAACAGCGTCGTTAAATAACGCATTTACAACAAACTGTCCTAACCAACACATAATCTATAACTGAGGCATACTGACCTACAGACTTTCCCTGGCGGTTGCAAGTTTAAGAAGCATAAAAGAAACTGAAAGAATGACATGTTCTGAACGCGCGCCGAGTTTCTCCTTGCCGGATAAAAGCGCAATGATACGAACCTGGCAGAAGAATACTGCTGGACGATAACAAGGACAGCGGGACTTGCATGCTGCAGTCGATAAAGTACCAGTATTTTGGAGTTTGGTCTGGACGTGGACTCCCTTATGTATACATACAGAGCTGTATATTTGACCAAATGATACTCAGTTGCTGCTTGTGCAAAACTCAACTTTTGCCCGACCTTCTGCAACGTACTACAAGTTGGGGTAAGGTAAGTTAAGGTAAAGGTAATGTTCACCATATAACAGGCCACGAAGGCCCATAGGCGGGAATAGAGGTATAGCTGTACTATTTCTTTAACCTCAGCGCTAGATGGAGTGGGTGTTCAACGCCATTCCTCTGCCTTTTTGCCCCTTGGAAAGACCTGGTACCCATTGTATAGGAGGATGGGTAGACCCTAGGGCCGGTCTGGACGGGTGCGGAAAATCTCGCCGCCACCGAGGATCGATCCCCGGACCGTCCAGCCCATAGCGGGTCGCTATACCGACTGCGCTATCTCGGCCCACACTACAAGTTGGGGAGTGTCTGTAAACTGGCTTCAGACCTCGGTATTTTAAGATGTGACGCCGTGTAGTCTGGGGTATAAATACTGATGATTCGGCTACGCTGATATTATGCACTATGTCGGCTAGAAGGACCCTTGGTGCTTAGGTACAGTACTGTACCTAGTACAGTACTGCAGTTCGTCATGTCGCAGAATGCCGTGTCTGAATTCTGAACGTCATGAGAATCTCATACACTTTAAATTCAATTCCTGGCTTCATACCTCCCCCACGTCAACATCACTGTTGGCTGATGTTAAAATATAATGTTGTATCTTTTCGTCCATCCTTTCTTTGCCTCCGTTTCTTTCCCGTTTCACCTATTTCGTGCCCTGTGCTGTAGTCTCAGATTCTCGACCTCCCTGTAAAGCACTATTGCCCGAGGACTATGCATCGTTACTGGCACTTGTTAACGTCTCTCCCTCTGTTCCTTCCTCCACTTGTGATTGTTTATTTCTTCTGTTTTCCTCCAATTTTCCAAACGCTTTCAATTGACTGCTGAGGTTGCTGCTTGTTGTTCTCCGTTACTGCTAGCAGGTAGGCACAGCCCCACAACAAATTGCCGTACCTAGACAGTCTGAACAACGCTACCATCCAGCCCCAGGTTTACATACTCTAAAGTCACATGCTACGTGCCACATATAGACACGGGGCGTATGTGGAGGTACAGTTTGGTCCAAACTCCGTCAGGATGCGTACAGATAATTACCGTTGTGGCAGCTGGAGGTGACAGACAGTTACGAGCGTCGGTAATTGGACTTTTGGCATATAACCGGTACTCTAGTCACTGTACTAATTGTGCTACCCCAGTTACCATAATTTACTTTGTATTTCCTTAAGTATTTACCTTATCGAATAATATGTAAATATAGAAATCTTGTTTTTGAGTATACGTGAAGTTTTACTTCGGACTGAGTGTCCCAATTTTTTTTTTACTACGACGAACGTTTTTGAAAGAAACTCCAAAGCTCGGTTTAAACTCAATACAACGAAATTCCTTGAGCAATTCTATAGACGACCAGCTATTACCTTAACTACGTGTTGCTCAGTGAACTCACGCAATTTACAGTGCTGTAAGGTATTGTATATTGTACAATTCTGGGCGATGTGAGGCTCATCTACGTTGAAGTAGCAGCAGTGTCATCCGAAACGTCGGTACGCTCACGCAGACTCTCCCTGTACATTTCTGTACACAGTTGTGTTCCACAGAGATGGATTAATTAAAGAGTTTAGCCACACAGAACCTGAGCTTGGCGAAATTGCAGTGCGTTTTTTTTATTGTTTGTGAACTCAGCAAATGGCAGATGACCATTTGGCAGCTTCTCAACATTTTCCGCATGATTGTAGTGACAGTCATAAACACTGAAGGGCCCTGTCTGACTACCTGAAGATGTAAAGCCGCTTAGAACCGACACTGCAGCCATTGAGCGCCACAGCAGCGTACGTAGATGCTGAGAGAAGGATGGACTGTGGTGCCCAATCCAACCGGGTTTGTGGAAATGGAATTAACCAATTACATTCCCTATAGACACTCGGAGTTAACAGAGCGAATTTAAATTCCAAACTACTTCTTTTTATTATTTTTCGCGGAATGACAGCCCCATGTGGGCCAGGGCCTCCTTATTTTCGAGACCTCACGATCAACACCCCCAGACACACCACACGCAGTAGGACTCCTCTGGACGGGTGAACAGCCCAATGCTGGGACAACACACAACACTCACAACAGACAGACATCCATGCAGCCGGTGGGATTTGAAACCGCAATTCCAGCAAGCGTGCGGCCGCAGGCCCAGTCCTTAGACCGCGCGGCCACAGGGATGAACCTCCAAAGGACCACTCCCTCTATATTACATGTAGTTAAGCATATAATTAAATACACAATGTATGTAATGTATTATAATATCCTTCCGTCAGTCTGTGTCCTTTTGTTGAGAAAGGATTCGTCGATTTGCATGCAGGTTGTACGAACTTAAAGTCAATACAGCCAATCACACTCCATATTTTGTAAAGTTCTACTTAATTTTCGAAAGGTATTGTTTAACGACTTCGTTAGGTGCTTAAGATATAGTGTCGATTATACATGAATGAATGAGTACTGTTCACTGGTGGAATACTCCTGACAGGGAAAAACCGAAGTACTCGGAGGGAAGTAATCTGTGTCAGTGCCACTTTGTCCATTATAAGTTATACATGCATTAACCTGGGGTCAAATCAGGGATTCTGATCTCAGAGGCCAGCGACTAAAAGCCTGAAAATTTCCATGACCGTCACTGTTATCGATACAAATATAGCGGTCGTACTGCTAACTGCTGAGGTGGGAGTGATAGGTTTATCATTTAAGTGATATATGTTCCTGAAATTATTGAACAGGTATTCTAGAAACATGTAAAAGACTTAAAGTTGTGGAGGCGGTGCAGCTGTGTGTTATAAAACCAGGCAGTCTGATAGGTGGGTACGGACGTTTCGGATGAACGTCTGTCTCAGTCTTCACTTCTATCATGAAAGTGGAAACATACCGACTATCACAATCCAAAAGACTGGCTTTACGGAATTTGAGTAAAACGCATTTATTTGAATGTGAAATCGCTACATGTTTAGGTTGGTTTGCGCTAAATATACTTTCGCCGCAGATCGTTTCAAGCCATCACCTCTAATAACGTCGTCTGTTCAAACCGGCGCCAGCGAAGAATACTCCGAATTAGGGGATTTACCGGACATAACAATAGCTCCGGTCTTCAGAGGAGCAGAGATGCATCGGGAGATAGGCAGCCCTTTTGTGCAGCAACAAATGCAGGCAAAACACGTCTAAACACTGCGATTTGTCCGGCGTCACAGATGACTTGACAGTGGTGGGTTTTATCGTGTTGAGCAGGACGTGGAAAATGGACATACTCGAATGGAAAGCAAAGCGAAGGTGGAGGAAATAGAGACAAATGGGAGGCAAAAAAGAGAGTTAGGAGAAATGGAATAAGAAAAAATATGGAAAGAAGGAAAGAAAGACAGACAGAAAGGTATATATTGACGGATAGCAAGAAAGAGAGAAGGGAAGAAAGGAAGAAGAAGAAGAAGAAGAAGAAGAAATGAAAGGAAGAAGGGTGTAGGAAAGAAAGATTGCAAGAAGCGGAGTCTGAGAAAAATAATGTTTTGGAGGTTGACACAATTGCCGAAAGGGTTTGTAGGTTTGTAGCCTGTCGGTAGCTTGGCCAAGCCGCCGTCTGTTCCAAATGACATCGCTCGGGATTATTCCGTCACTGCACGAGAATCAGGGTCGTAATTTAAAATAGGCCGTGACAGTTTTTTTTTCCAGATCCTTTCGTCTTCGGAATTCGTAATTACCTGTCCATCTTCGTTGACCGCGCAAAAGTTGATGCACTTAAAACAGTGTCTTTTCATAAATCAAGATCCAATGAACCAACAAGGGAACACCACGTGTAGACCATCAGCCAGCAAATTAACAATTTAGTCATTAGTTTTCCACTTAGTCATCCAGTCAGCCAATAAATTAGTCCACCAGCCAGTCAGTTCTTCAATCAAACATTAATTTAGCCAATCAGTGAATAAACAAATTGAAAAGCCATTTAGTTAATCAGACAGCCACAAAATCAAGAGCATGCATTCTGTCAACAAATCCTTCATTCTGTCATTCAGTCGAGGCTGATGATTTGCGGCAGTGGTGGTCTGAATCTGCGCCCTTCTCAACTTGGCCCATCAATGAGTGTACCATTCCCTACGGGGAGGGAGATGTTATTAAGAGAGGAATAGGACAGTGAATAGAGATCAAACAGAAAGGGAAAGAGTCCCTTGCTTCAATAGTTGAAACCAACATTTTCACTTGAGCCCGTTTGCTTCACCTTGCGGCATAGTGTAGAGAGTAGTTATAATGTGCGTCTCGAGGGTACATACAGTGTGAAGCAGGGAAGCCATCTGAAGAATAGGAGAGAAGATATCGAAAAGTGCAACATGAGCTGGATGTGCTTAAAGAAATTCAGGTTCCAATTTTAAAAATATAACCTGAATTAAACCAGTTCGTACCTGATAACACACTACAAGCAAAGGTAAAACAATCTCTATACAGGCCTGGATACGCCATGGGGGTTCCAAGAGACTGAGGCTCCCAGATTTCCAGACAGTCTACACATGAAGGTGGCAAAGCTGTCAGACCTAAGAACCGGCCGCCTTTACCCCCCAGAAATTATACTGGGTACTCATTTCTGTTAGAGGCTGTGTCGACCGCAGGGCCATATTGCGGCCGGAAGGTTTATGTCAATGAATAATTCCAGTGACAACATCGGGAATCGAACCCACAACTTTCAGTTTTGTGGCGCAGTGACTGTACCAACTGCGACAACGCTTGCCCTGACAAAAACAGTACTGAATAACCTAAATGTGCAAAAGTAAACATTTAGGTTATACTGATATTGTAAAGTTAAATATTCAGCATGCGACATATTGTGTTGTTGCATTGGTGTTCAGTCTTCTGAGTTATGACGCTCTCCTTTGGTGAGTGACTGTCGAAGTTTCGAAGCAGCTTAGTGCACACATATTGCAGGGTCAAGCTGCACAAGAAGAGTCATCTTCGGCCCCTGAATCCTCACCGCTACGTACCAGTCGATAAGGCCTAACATCCTCAAAACCTGAATTTTTAAATCTGTAATTTTCCTCGTGATTATTTACTCGCCGCCCCATGCAGGAATATGGGTTTGTGGAATTGTAGCTTCATGTCCTCTTAACCTCGGCTCTAGTTGTGCGAGTGGTTATGTTTGCGCTATGACCGCCACAACACGGAGGAAAGAGCGATTCGTACCTATTTTGAGGAGGCAGGTTTGGACACTTTGTCTGCCGGTGATCGAACTGTCCACCCACGGCCTGTTCAGAAGACTGACTGAACTGCCCCAGCTCGTAGGTTAAGCAGTCATCACCTTTGCGTAGCCTAGAATTTGAGTTATTTAGTGCGGTCGTCTTCTAGATTGACGTAACTTGTATCCTGGTAGATGGCTTCCGAAAAAAAAAAATACAAGAAATCGCAGTTGTGTAGCATCATATTGCATGGTTAAAATCAAGCACAGGGCAATAAATACTAATTATTATGAATTTTTGTATTTCCCCCCCCAAAATAACCAACATGCAAATTCCATTCCCGCGGCCTCATATTATATCAGGCATGTTTCTTGCACTTTTTCTTTTCAAAGGAAGACATTACTATAAATTTATGCAGATATTCATGCAATATGTCTGTTGGCCTTTGAAGCTTGAGTGTGGCCGAGTGATTGTATCAGTCATTCATAGTATTAAATTTCACGAAGATCAGTCCAGTGGGAGCTGAATTGTCCCATATCGACAGAAGCACGACGAAGCCACGTAACTGAGTTTGCCAATTCTTGTTAACACGCTTAAAAAGGATGCAAATTTTAACTTTAGCAGGAGCATTTGGTACGAATTCAGATTTATTCGTTCTGAATGTCATTCATAATTAAACCTATTTTTTTTTGTCTTCTATGATAAGATCTGGCCGTAAAATTTATTAATTTTGTGTGTATCAAGGGGTCCGGTTAATATTCGTAGGTTGACATCTAACTTACACAAATATTTCTGTATATAAGTTTTAGCTCTTAAAATGGTCAGCTTTTCCTTATCACTCTTGCCACGGAGCAAAGAGATAAGAACTGGCAATTTAACTATGAGATTCTTCGCGGCAGTGAATATTCTCTCTCGGATCCTCGGTGTTACAGCAGTGGCTGGAGCCCACTCAGCCACCTATTCAACGGGTCCTGGTGATTTTTCCCCGAGTGCAAAGTGGCCGAAGCGTGAACCTGAATATTTAACTCAATTCGGTGCAGAGGATAAGAACGCGTCCAGTAATGTCTTCACTCTCACACACGTACTATTCGCATGGTGTATAATTTAAGACAGGAATGTCTTTAGTTTATCTGGATTTGCTTAGCCTAGCTTTCATTTGCTAAAATTAGGTACGTCACTGCGTCTGGCCAAGTGATACTGTGGTTATTTCATAACTGATTATAGAGTCCGTGGAGAGAACGGACAGTCGGTGTCTGAATGAAAATGCTGAACACGAAAACTGCCTACCAGATTGGCGATTTTCCGGGCCGAGGTTCGAACCCAGAACCTCTCGAACACGAGGCAGGAATACGAACTAATTGACCACGACGTATATTTAGTGTCGTTTCAGGTATAAACGTTTCACACTGTCCTCTTCTACGTATTTTTTTTGTAACTAAATCTTTTTAACTCACCAGGGTTTGGAGGTGTTTTAGAATTATCAAGTTCTAATTTATACCGCACCTTGCAGAAGAAAGTTCTGAGTTTTTTCCTGCTTTGTCTGTATTTAGCATTTACTTCATTACTTCTATCAGTTGAAGTACTTTCAAACAATACGTGTTCAGAAGCTTCAATTCATATTTCGTATCTTGCACCGAAACAAGCGTAGCTTTTGAATGCGTAAAATATAACTTACTTCCAAAGACGACCTCATTTTCGTAACTTACTGATCTCCGTGTGTCTAAAGATTCAGGTTACGTTTTCATTACACAAATAAGAAGAAATCAACTGTTGAAAAAGATTTCTCGTGTAGAAATTCCAATCCTCTTCTTTTTGCTTGAAGTTGGGGCGACATCCATTTAATTTCAGTTGTGAAAGGAGTTGGCAAAATGCATCCTTTTATAAATGTACCGAGAATTTCTCTTAAATTAAGATACATCGTCTACCCCACCTCTACACTTGCTAAGCCATCACTAACTCTCATAGTTCAAAGGCAGATGTCCTTGCAACGATACAGCAAAGAACTTAGAATTAGGAAAATTTTTCGTGCCTCTTTCACTTACACCAGGGGCTGTATTTCAATCTTCGAAATACTAGACCAATTACTATAACTGGTCCGAGTTGGAAAGTTTAATTCATATTTTTGACATGAATGAATATCTCTTAATCAGCTCAACGTTACTTGCAGGCTTGAGTATCTAAAGGGGACCCATTCAAGAAATTCATGAAGTTTTTCATTAAGTGTTGGCCGTGTTCCGTTTTATGTTTCCAAGGCTGAATGTCGATGGATGTGAAAATTATAGAACCCTTGATTCTTAATTTGTGTTTAAAAACACTGCATTAGCACGCACTGTTACGGAGATGTGCGTGAGTGAGGTGTGAATGGAAACATGGTGCCGGACCAGTTGATCAATATTTGCGGCGTTATTGAAAAGATTTCTGTCTGAGTAGTCTAACATCAGTAGTCTGATTGGACTGTAAGTAGTCCAGTCGGAATCCTCAGTCCAGTGTTCGCTGGACACTTTAGATATTCGTTCCTCCCCCCCACCCCCCGTGGCACACTAGAACAGGAATAGAGAACCAACTTTTGTATTTGTACAAGACGGTCGTCAATTACACGTGGACTAATTTGCCGGAGCGCACGCGTTAGCAAAGATTCGCGCAAATTAAAACCATTTCTCCCATAGAAATGTCTTCACTCAGCGGTAAAGTTTGTAGGCGATATTTGTAACCTGCCTGAAAATCTGGCGGGTTGTTTTAATGTTTATGCATATTATAATGTTTATGATAACCACTACTACTACTACAGGGTGATCAAAAAGCCTCTATGCACCTGATGATTACAATAAAGAAGTCAGGTTCACAGAGAATTTTTGATCACCCTGTACTACTACTACATCTACTGCTTCTAAGACCACTACTACTACTACTACTATTACTACTACTACTATTACCACTGCTACTAATTGTGAGGGACATTATTTCAAATTCACACAAAACAAGACTGCGTAAATTATTATGTCACTGTACACTGTCTTCTTGTATTCTCAACATAAAATCACAGTACAGCGGAACAACAATGCGTTTATGACATAAATACCAATTTACGAAGCTTAAGCAACTGCAGTGTTTTATGCACATTGTGCAGTGGTGCTCCCTTAGCTTAATAAAGACTTCATGCAACATCTCTTCTTAACATCTGCGAACGTGAGTGTAATGAACGAATTTTATCAATGTTTTCTTCTTTAAACCTTTCATTTGCCTATTTCGTTTTACACAATCATTTGTCCTCTCAAAACGCTGTGGGACACAGCTACATGTCGCGGCCCACCACTGAGAACCTAAAATGAACCGTCAGTAAATAACAACATTGTCGATCCGCCAGGTTGTTAAAAGTACCTATAATTTTTTTCAAGTTGGAGTTAGTATTTAAATTAAAGTAAGTCCATGTCCTTTGCACTTTCATTTGAAGTTAGCGAATACATTTCAGTACTGAGGGG
>Ga0123352_10010038_pt1 | contig 14851 bp, 9 predicted proteins | sample TergutLab28metaG_FD_89700 | JGI IMG/M metagenome (GOLD analysis project Ga0123352, IMG submission 89700) | Labiotermes labralis P1 segment gut microbial communities from Petit-Saut dam, French Guiana - Lab288 P1 | ecosystem: Host-associated > Arthropoda: Insects > Digestive system > Gut ... | reverse complement strand
TGGTTCGAACAGCAGAAATAGGCAACACTCATGCATTATACTGTCTTCCATTTTATGGGATTTGATACAGCTTTTTTACTTTTACCTTTCTGGGATATTTTAAAGACAATTTACAATCAGCGTATACTAAAACACTGCCGTCAACAGTTGGATTATGTAAACACAAAGAACACCACAAGCCTGCTGGGAGAGTCTTGTACTATGCATTGGCCCTCAGCCACTTCCCCTAACACTGCTGTAGAAGTAGCAAACCACGTTTCATTCGTACCCTCGAAGCGCGTTCGCCAGCTTGCCGTGTGGATTTCGTATGATTTCTGATTAGAATTATTTCGTATTTTCGTAATTCGAATGTTCGGAAGTCGACTACTCCCTCTGCTTGGTTTCTTTTGTTGGTCACCTTTGCTGGTTCACGGTTTTGAATGTGTATTTCAGGAAAACCCGACAGCCTGCAGAACTGTACGATATTAAATCAAACCGTAGAATCGCTCCATGTGGAATGCACGGACGGTTTTGATGGTGGACTACCTCAGGAATTCGTCATGGAAGTTTATGACGCCGCCACACAGAATCTGGTGACAAACGTAACGTCGCGAGTGCCAATGTTTACAGTCAATGGACTTGAGTCTGGTCTTGGCTTCGATATATCGCTGTATGCAGCCAATGCGAAGGGACACAGCAATCCAGTGGCCCTCCACGCCTTCACGTCTAAAGCCGCAGAGAAACACACGGGTGAGTGTGGCAAATTGCTTTTCCAGCTATAGAGTAAACGGTAAAGCAATTCCTGTACAGGCCTATTAGAGGCCAACAGGGTTCCAGGAGGCTGAGGCTCCCACATTTCAAGACAATCGACACATGAAGGTGGTAAGGTTGTCAGCCCTACGCACCGGCTGCCTTTACTCCCAGGAAATAATCCTGACACTTATCTCTGTTAGAGGCTAAGCAGCTATAGAGTATATTTATTAATTCATTGTTTATAGAATGATGATCTTACAATTGCGTTATTTGTGTGGGTCGAATGAGGTTAGGTGTTCTTAGATTGTAGGCATGCAAGTTTGGACGAAGGAGTCTGAGGGTAGTATTCCTACATACGCCTGCAGAGATTGAAGAGAAACACGAAATACTCCCTTAACAATAGCAGCTAATCTGACCTAATTGGAAATGAGTAGGAACCACCTCTTGAATACAAGTTATGCACCTCAGTTCTCTGCGTGAATGCAAGGATAATAACCTTCAAATAATGCACGACTGCGTCCTTCCTAGTACACACACGCGCGCGCGCGCGCACCAGCACACATCGTACTACAGAGAATAGAACAACAATATCTGAGGCCAGAGTTCAGATCTTATTTCAGTTCACATCAACCCGGCCGACCAGTAGATTTGAGAGGTTTATCGCCTGACATCTGTCCAACAACTTCGCAACTACCTATCACCTATGGCGAACAAGTTGGCTCAGCACAATCGATATAGCGAACTACACATACCAGTAATGTAACGTCATGTTGATATTCCCATGAATGATTATCAGTCACTTCCTTGATACTACTCTCCATATAAATTGTTTTACCTGACAGCACAGATTATGATACAGTTGCAGTAAGTAACAGCAACTGGTGAGGGAGATTGAATGGGATCTCATATACATATGAACTATAGGCCATATATATATATATATATATATATAATTCTGTAAAATAACTCTTTAGCCTGAAGAAAAACAAATTAAAATTCCTACATATACATTCTTTTTACTCCATAGAAAAATATTTTCAATATAAATCTGTCACAAGCTAATAATGTGCCAGTAACCTTTTAAACGCCAAATTAAATCCTGTCTGCCATTTGCTGGCATTATTAGGAGCTCACCATATTCTCCACGTTAGCAGGATAAGGGTTAAATGTCTTTAATAAGACCATTTACTTAGTATATAGTCTTAATAATCTATGTTTATTGTCACTAAGTCTCACAGAAAAAAAACTTAACATTTGTCACCCTAATGTTACTCACATGCGTATAATTGCCGTCTGTATTTATTTTGCTGCGATTTGCCTGTTGTGTGTAACTGACTTGTTCCTCTGTTTGTAACTATAGCCATATCTTCCTATGCTTTTCTCATTACACAGTGGTTTGTCCTGTTAGTATTAGCCATTATTCATGTACTTGATTGGAATAAATTTCTGTTTGATTCCATACACTTATTTAATTTTTATAATTTTACATAATGTATTACTCTTGACATGTTCTATATCCTACGTATTGTTTTTATTGTGGATTTATGGAACGTTAAATTTTAAAAAAAATGTAGAATGTTTCTCCATGATATGTTGCAACTTGTCAGATCACTCTATCCTTTAACTGAGTTCAGGGAGTTATTCTACGAAATAACTACTTCAGAGTTTTGAACGGTTTCACATTCTATGCTCTAACCTGGCATCAGGTCGTTATTGTATGAAATATGTAGTTCAAATGTTGAATGATTCCCATTCTGTTCTTTAACTGCCCACGTTGTCATTCTATGAAATAACTAATTAAAATGTAGAATTTTCTCATTGTAGGTCTTAACGGTGTCCAAATCCTTAATGTATGAAATATCTAGTTAAAGATCTGAGTGTCCCAGCCTTCTGTGCCTTGACTGGAGTGATTAACTAATTGTATGGAGTGGGTTTATCTAGTGAAAGTGTTGAATGGTCAGTCATTATAAACTTCACAGGCCCGTTTCCATTATTGTACAAAATAATTGGTTTGTTCATGAAATAACAGATTTCATACTGTCACAATTACATACAAGTATATTCTTTTTGCTAATGGTGATATCTAGCAATAAATTAGGTATCATCATTCATTTTGGCAATTCGTACACAGTAAACCTCATGTCGCAATCTGTCAGATATGAACTAAGTCTGAGGTAATTTATGAACTCATTAACTTTATGGACTTCTTCGATTGTATGTGTTGAAATTGAACACACGCTACATTTTGGGGACAGGATTGGTCTCCCCCTTCAGGTTTTCTACTCCCTAAGAGCTGTTGTACCTAATGACTATATACATTCCGATTAAACAAGGTCTAAAATTAACACAGTTGCTGAGGTAATACTGTTCGCTGATGACACCAATATCCTGGTCTCTCATGATAATTACTGTGAATTGAAAAATGTGATAAATTCAGTACTGCTACACATTTAGAAAAGGTTTAGGGCTAATCATATCACAATGAATGTAGAAAGAACTAATGTTGTTAGATTTACTCCTACCAAATTAGTACAATACCCAGTGAATTTTGTGTACTCTGACCAAACACTAACTGAACTAGACAATCTAAAGTTTTTAGGTCTGCATATTGAGAGTCACATCACATGGAAATTCCATATAGATTTGCTACTCAAGTTCAGTATTGCTTGCTTTGTTGTAAAAAAATTATCCCACGTATTAGGTAGGGATGCTATTTAGTCTGCCTACTTTGCATACTTCCACCCATTAATAAAGTACGGTATTATTTTCTGAGGAAATTCAATCAATGCAAATAGGGCATTTTTACTTCAGAAGAGGGTTGTAAGAATAATGATGGAAGTAGATTCGAGATGTTCTTGCAAAGGATTGTTGAAGAGACTAGATATGTTATCCATTCCTTGTGAATATGCATTTTCTTTATTGAGATTCATAAACAAAAATGTTGATAACTTTCTGACTAACACCATGAAGTAAATACTAGAGCCAAACATTAATTACGTAACCCGCTGTAACTCTTTCATGTATAAAAAGAGGTGTCTTTTATTCCAGCACTAAAATATTTAATAGACTTCTAACTCTGATTAGCAAAAATGAGACTCCAAGATTTAGGGTGGCATTCAGAAAATATCTTATTACTCATGGCTTTTATTTTATTGATGAGTTTTATTTAGCAGTCAAGTTGCCATCCCTTCTGAACATCAGTAATGGTACTATCATTATTGATGTTGAATCACTATGATAATTTTTCATTACCCTCACATTATAAACTCTTTTAAAACTTAGTTTTTTTGCGGTTGAATTGTATCTTTATCCTAGTGCTTATAATTACATCTAATTTTAATTTATATATTGTCTGTATGTTATATAGCACTTTTAATAATTTATGTTTCTCATACCTTAATTCTTCATATACCTACCAGCCTATATTGCAGCTGTTTCATAATTGCTTACTAATGTTCTCTATACTGTGTTGTACTAATTATTTTTTGAGTCCCTTCTTGTATGTTATTCATGTTTACTGTTCCTTGTGTGTATGTGTGGTCCTGTGTTGACATGCTTCATATTCAGCTGTCCTATGACAGGTACTAGATTTTTTAAATGTATGTATGTATGTTAAGATATGGCTACTTGTAGATTAGGACAAATTAATTATGCAGTTAGGCTGAAAGACATGATGTAATTTTCAGGTGTCATTCATTGCAGGATGTTATCAACCTTGTGCTTTTTACTTGACTGCTGTTTATCATATGCGTTCCTACAAGGGTCGCCTTACTTGGGGGTTCATTTTAGTTTCCAGTATTCAGTTTGTATCTTCAGTTATTCTTCTGATGTGATTCTTGTATCAGATTACAATTTCTTTTTAAGTACTTTGAAAGATGTAACACACAACTTTTTATTTGGAATTTTATAAGAAGGGCCAAATAATTATGCATCCTGTTTTTGTATACTGTACCTGACATTAACTATTTATGTTGTTAAAACATTATTTAGCGGTGTAAGGTAGACAACTTCAACATATGTCACCTTCAAAACTGTGCTTACTTTTCTCCAGTGCTCTACGTGTAAGCCACCGTTTAGTAAATTAAGTGAATACGGACTATGTAAGAATTTTTTTTTACAGTCATCGTGAATAGAGTTCAAATTTAAAACCAACTGCTGTCTGCTGTCATCCCATCAACTAATTTCTTAACATTAATATTGCATTTAAATTTCAGCTTGCAATTAACTGAACTAAAAACCATTCTTTCTTACCAAGTGACATTTAGAAATGAATTTTGTGTTCCCTTTGTAGTTATAGAAATTTACAGTAGTTTTGAAATAAAACAGATATATTTTCAGTTTTGCAAGTTTCACCCAATTTGTGAAACCATCTTATCAATAAAAAATGTCTGCGTGCATTCCACTGTCATATTAACCTAGCAATATTCTAGCATAGCGTGCCAAAAACGGTTTAGTGTTGGACTTTTCAAAATCAGGTTGGTCAGATAAACCGCGGCCTCCTGAGAAATGCACGGTCATACACCAGACAGTCAATTCACTGAGGGTAGGTTGCTACACTCCCCCTGAAGCGCTTCATCATGATCACCCTGATGATGTTGCCACCACCTATGTGCTGCAAGCATTCGACGCAGACACAAGGCATCTGGTGGCAAGTGCCACTTCTCAGAGGGCAGGAATACTGGAGATAACAGACCTACCCACTGACCACAGGGATCTTGTGTTATATGTTCGCACAGTGACAGCTCATGCCACAAGTGATGCTGTTTCCATCTACACAATATTGCCTGAACAAGATCAGGACCCCGGTGGTAAGACAGGATTTGCTTGCGTAAAAAGAGGCTGGGGGAACTAACTTCATGCACATAGTTTCCATGTTTGTCTTCTTGCACAGACCTTGATTAAATTGCAACCCTGCTTTCAATAGGGTATACACATTGACATTATCCACCCAAACAAATTTTGTGCAACAGTAACCATTGTACAAGCTATCTCAGTGGCAGAATTGACTATTCTGTTTTAGATTTTAGGTTACAGTTGATATTGTGGAGTTTGGGGTTATGATGCTTGTACTCTGGTATGTAGTCATTTAGCACATACAAGACTACATGCTGCTATAAACCACATAACCACAACAGGAAGTTCCAATTTGTGTGGTTCCATTGACAGTGGTTTAATATAATCATCAAAGTTGGAAGAAACTAAGTTGTTATTTGTAACATCAGTTCTTTGTCAGTTTTAAACATTGTTTACAGGCAGCCCTAATTCAGGCACATGTCAGTATGCAGTGTTATGGAAACAGAGCAACAGGAGTTATGTTACAGCTGAGTGTTTTATTCCCAAGTTGCGCAGAGATCACATTATGAATTGTAGTTTTTTTTCTACTGTCCTGCAAACAGTATGTCAGTTTTGTTGATCTGTTTGTGTGGAAAAAGATGTTATTTAGTACCATTAATAAATCTGACAGGAAATTTGGTCAGTACTAATTCACATTCCACCTAACTCTTTTCCAAAATTAGGACATGTGAGGCACACACATTTTAAACAGGCTACTTCTGAAAGAGCAGAATGTTACTATTAGCATGTAAAATTCATCAATTTTTTTTGTTTTTAAAGTCAAGAAATTATCAAACAAAGGAGCACATAAATGTTATCTTACTGACATTGTTTCATAGTGGGTGATGGAACAGTGTACATTGAAACACCTCTTAGCAAACCATAGGCAAAGGTCATTCTGTGACCGTACTCTGCTTCACAGGTCCTGCTTCCTCATATTCCTACCAAACTGCTACGAAATTTTCATTGGAAGTTTTGGAAGTAATACAGTAGCAAGCAAAAATTGCAGGAATTCCTTTTTACTTCCACTGGATGTCACAACAATCCAGGGTATCCGTAAAATTACAATAGTAATGTAGCTTGCTGTATGGCAACTACTGGAAGTGTAAAATGTAACACAATTGTGTTTAAAGTGTTAAAAATGTAATGTGATGAAATGCACAATTCTATTCCCCAGTGCAATTTATTTAACAAATTTCTGGCAATTTGAGAAAAGAGCATTCTTTATGCTTTTGTTTTCTTCCATCTAATGGGCAGACCTGAATACCTTGAGAGCAGGGTTTACTGGAATATGCTAACAACTAACTTCTGCATTTGTGGTACTTAAGAAGTTATGGGTTACTAACTTCTGGTGTTGGCCTGATAAATTGTGAAATTAACAGTTAAGATTAATACAGTGATGAAGGTGAAATTTTGAGAAACGTACGGAATATAATTACATCATATCTCTGTAATGTATTTTTAGAGTCCAGAGTTTATCCACTGAAATAAAAAATAAATTCTTAGAAATGGAGTAGGCTACACAGTGTTCAAGTTATTTTGAGTTTAATGTTTATTGGGTTGTTCGTATCACACTTTTGATGGAAACGAATAATTGAAAGAAAATGGTTCCATGTGGACACACCAGCCTTCATATTCACAACAATATTGGCAGTTACACATGTACTGAAATTCAATGAAGGATCCTAAAATATAATGTAGGACATCTTAGCATTCCTTTATTTTTTAGCACATAAATAAAGGTAATTTAAGCATCTCATGTGAATCAGGTATTAGTGAAGCAAATTGCTGTCTTGATTTAGATTTGCAAACTACACCATTTAGAAATACTTTTTAAATAAGCAGCTGAAGTTAATGAAATCAGTGTGTCATAGTTTGAACAATCAACTGCAACTGGTTTAGACTTCTACTGGCATTTGTCAGATGTCCTTGATTTACACCAAATTGAATGCTCAATCTAGTGTATTGCCTTGTTTAAGAAACCTGCTGCTTTTAAACAAATAAGAATTTTGTAAAGCCAAAAACCTCAGAATTAAGATAGATGAGAACTTTTCTACTTTAAAATTTCACCCCTCATCTTTGGCATCAATCGTTGTGAATGATGAAGTAACAGATTTCCACTGTATTTGGACTTAGTGTTGAAATGAGTTTCAGTCAGCTTTCATTAAGAAATATGAATCTGAGTCATGGATGCTTCCAATTGTGGACAACAGAGGAAGCAAAGTTTTGTAATATTATAACTGGAAGCATTTATTAGAAATTGTATCCAAAACAGTGTTCAAGCCACTGGATATACAGAAAGATAATCTTCTGTTAATTCAGCAACCAAAGGAATTACACTAAAATTCAGTGTAAAGCAATGTAATAGGGAGTCCCATAATTTGTACCTTCAAATAATAGGTAACCACATTAAGCAGAATGAGGTGGTTATGCATGGGAGGGATATGAATTCAGTGTACTAAAATGTGTGGTACATTATGTATCCTCCTGCATAACAGCAGGTGCACAGAAATGATGAGAACTTCATCCAACCTTTTCTCAGATAAGTGAAGAAAAAATACCATTTGGAAGACCTAGTCCTAGGTGCAGCTGGGAAGAGACTAATAAAAATTGACCTTAGAGAAACTATATGTGAGGATTGGATTCATCTGGCTCAGGTTAGGATAAGAGAGTTTAACTATGTAATCTGAAGTTTTCACAATGAGGGAATGCAGTAGAACTGTTTGGGCTACCAGCCACATCAGGTAGCTGAAAAGTAAATAAGTGTTTTGAGAACCATATCTGTCCTTATCAGTAGAAGCTGATGACAGAGGACACAGATGGTTCTTGAAACGCCGTTTGTTCACTGTTTAACTACCTGATATGGCTGGTAGCCTAAGAGAGTTTTAGTGAAAGAATATTACTGCCCATAATGCATATATATATATATAAACATATCATTAGACAGAAGAGACATTTTATTTCAGACAGACAGCCCGTTGAAAGGTCCAGGTTGATTAAATGTGCCTGTATATTTGTAGCTGAACATTAGTGCAAGTACTCCTATTGACATTAATCAAATTTCCACAAAATAAGTACATCATGTGAACCAGAGAAAGGGACTGAGAAGTATCCAAAGCACATCTTAATAATTCTTTTGTTTTTTTGTGTGTGTATTTTATAATATGCTCTCTTGTACTGAATTAAATGAGAAAGGATTTTGAAGTAAAAAAGTTGCCACCACGTTACTAACTTGCTGAATTAAAAATTCCTCTTCTTTGTATTTTCTGAATACGAAAACTGATATTATTTCTGTTTGTATCCACAATTATGTCATTATCATGACGTAATAAATATTTCACTTATTGATATATTTATATTCTAATGTTATTTCAAGTTAATACATTTTTAGATGAAATCTACACTGATATGTGCTGTGTAAGTTTTACTAACAAAATATTTGCAGTAATGTCATATGCTTAATATATTTAACATGTAGATGTTTCTTAGCAACATGTCTGTATGTTCGGTCATGTGTTTGCCTTTTACATCCTTTTTGTCCTCAGCAATACCAAATGCCAAAAAATTCAAGAATACTTGTGAGCCCTTAGCACCTAGAGCATGTACCTTTTATGACTAACATAAACTCATAATACTTGCTAATGTAAGTGTTAAAAAGCTGAATATAATAATTAAAGATCTCAAGTTGAGGAAACAGAGCTGAAATGTACGAGGGTGAGTCAATAATTATCCGCAGTGCAGTTGCATTTGTGTTTCTGTTGGCAGCACTGTTGTTTTTGTGCGTGTCAGTAGGTGTGGTTCCCTTCTTATCACTGCTGCGCTGGTTTGAAGTTGCTAGATGAGTTCCTTTGTCGAAACCATAACGTTAACCATGGCTGTTGCGCTTTGCGTTTGCACCAAGGAAGAGCAGCGTTCAGTGATCCGTTTTTTGTGGTCTGAAGGTGTATCAGGGGTTGAAATCCATTGAAGACTTTCAGCACAATACAGAAACAGTGTTTTGCCGCAACGGAGTGTCTACGAATGGATAGAAAAATTAAAAAATGGTCACACAAGTTTTATACATGAAGAAGGAGCCGGATGCCCGTCCACGGCCACAACTTACGACAACATTGAGCGCGTACGTGACAAGGTTCTGTTAGACAGACGACTGACTATTTATGAAGTAACAAATTGTCTGCAAATTAGTCATGGTTCTTCCTATGAATTCATCCACAATAGACTTGGCTTTCATAAAGTTTGTGCAAGATGGATCCCAAAACAACTCACAATGCTGCACAAACAAACGTGCTTAGACATCTGCCAACAAAATTTGGATTGCTATGATAAAGAAGGTGACGCCTTCTTGGACAGAATCATCACTGGTGACAAAACATGGGTCCACCATTACGAGCCAGAGTGTAAACGGCAGATTATGGAATGGAAACATCCACAATCGCCCATCAGGAAAAAAATTTATAAACCAACCGTCAGCAGGAAAATTGATTCCTACAGTTACTCGTATTTTGGGAATCACAAGGCCCAATACTGGAACATTATCAGGAGAGGGGTTCAACAATAAACAGTGCTTGTTACAGTGAGATGCTTATTGACAGGCTGAAGCCTGAAATTCGAAGCAAACACCAAGGACAACTGTCGAAAGGCATTGTGTTGTTGCATGACAATGCCCATCCGCATACTGCTGCCCACACAGTTGAAACCCTCCAGAAACTTAAGTTTGAGGTATTGGCTCACCCTCTGTATAGTCCCGATCTTGACCCTTCAGACTATCACCTGTTTGGTCCACTCAAGGAGGCATTAAGGGGCCGTCGATTCACCTCAGACCAAGAACTGAAGGAAGCGGTGCATGTGTGGTTCGCTGCTCAGCCAAAAACTTTTTTTCTTTTTGAGGGCATAAAGAAGCTTGTGCAACGATGGAAGAAGTGCATTGAAAAGCAAGGGGACTATGTTGAAAAATGATGTTATTATAAGTTTTCTATTTTTATTGAAATAAAGATCGTATCTGTATTGCAGATAATTATTGACTCACCTATGTAGAAGCTATAGTGAATGTAATATTTTTATACAGTACTATTATCCTCTGTCTTTAAACAGTGCCTTACCACATGTCACTGTATGAAAATATGCTGACTTTGCATTCTGAATCTTCAGAATTATTGGCTTCTAATTATGAGTAAAAAAAAAAAAAAGCTCATTTCTACCTTAAAATGGATACATCCTCAATTTCCTATCCACAATAATGCCAAGCTAGCTACCATACTAAAATGTCTACTTTGGTAAATCCATATTCAAGCTCACACTTAAGTAGATTTCAGTACTTAAATTTTGTGTGGCTTTCCTCTTGCAATATAAATGCATTCTGAGGTAGTACTTTAATAAAATTATGACCACTTCCCTACTCTCTCTACAGTTTTCCATTCACATTACATCTTGAAATTAGTTATCTAATAACACTAGTAATTCAACACATTTAACACAATCTATACATATTAATTTGAACATATATTACGTAGCTGCTAGTGATCTTGTTTGTTTCACCAATATTTCAGCTGCAACACCTGCAATCCTTCACATTACACCAATCCTGGGTGTTCTGATTGGTGTGGTCACTGCCCTGGTGCTGGTGGCTGTCATCATAGTTGTGGTGATGCGGCTCCGAGGTCACGGGGATGATGATGTGAAAGAGCGTGAGGATGGCAGTGGGAACAGTGGGAGGAGGGGAACACCTCCCGGAGTTGACAAGGCAAGCTCCATGCCACTTAGCAAGGACACAGATGAAAGCATTGATAGCATGGACGAAAAGAATCCCGATGTAATTCCACAGAACAGTGGTAAGTTGATAACTGTAACTCTGTGACAGTATGTGCCTATGTAGTATTTATAATCATCACAAGGATTTGAAAAATACAGTCTTCCACTTGCATGAAGCAAGATGGTTTTGCAAGCAACAAACAAAACTTTGTAATATTCATTTAGATTAATAAACCAAAGGTTCAGATTTTTTAAAGGATGCAAGAGTGTGAGTGATGAACAAACTACATCTGATAACAGTGTCTAGAAATGTGTACTTTATTTTAATATGACTAAATATAATCTCACAGCAAACTGCCAGTTATTTAGAGGAATATACTGCCTTCTTCTTCCATCCTGGAGATGAAGAATGGAGGTTCTTCTGAAACCTTAGTAACTAGCTACCAGACAACATAGCATCACATTAGACAAGACCATAGATCACAAGACAGTACTGTAATTTTCATAGTCACTGACATGAGAACCTCATATCTCATATTTTTTAGTTAGCGTTTGATGTTTAGTTGTACTTGAATGTCGTTATCATGCCATAACTTCATGAAAGAAACATAAACAGTATTTGCTTCAGAAGTGTTCCTTTGGATCACCTGTCTTATATTGTTTCAATTTAGTTTCTTGTCCAATTATTTCTGTAAAAATTCAATAATAAAATCATATGTATGGTTCTTCTATAAACTTGGGCAGTAAAAAGACCAATTAACACATTGTTACATCCTTGGTCTTTAATTTGTGTCATGTGTGCTGTGCATACGTGCGTGTGTGCGTGTGCTTTTTTCTGACCCAGCAATTTGTTAGTTTCAGGGTGGGGAAGTTAAATTACATGCTCCAGCTAATTGAAATATTTGTGAAGCGCAATCATCATCACCTGATCAATTATTTGTATTGTTTCGGGGATTTACAGACTGTATAACATTTTGTGAATGATGGGCCATGGAAGCATATTCCGTATTTCAGACAGACATTCCACTTACTCCACCTGCAAGATGGAAACAATGTAATAAGAGAAATAGGAAGTTAGTCTACATAATAAGTCAAATTGTAATGTGGTGGATACACAGAGGCAAGAAATTTTAACTTCAAAATGTGTAGAAACATTTCTGCACAATCAAAATTAAAAATTCCAGTTTAACACATTTTTACAATATCAAGTAGCTGTCTTGGTGCATAAATAAATTGTATTAGGAACTGATTAATATAAAGTACATAAGTAAGATAGCCTCCAGTAAAATGGGTACAAGGTCTTTCCCGGGGGTAAAGTGCGGCCAGGGCATGCTGCTGACCACTCACCCCCTTCTAGTGCCGCGGTCGTGGAAGAGTAGAGCTATACTTCTAACCACCCTCTGGGCCTCACCGGGCCTGTAATGGGATAACTTTACCTTTACATAAGTAAGATGTGGGCCGGTTAGCTCAGTTGGTATAGGGAATGACTACAGGCTGGACAGTCCGGGATGAAATCCCAGCGGGGACGAGATTTTCCGCCTGTCCAGACTGGCCCTGGGGCCCACCCAGCCTCCTGTAAAATGGGTACTGGGTCTTTCTCAGGGGTAAAGTGCGGCCGGGGCGTGCTGCTGACCACTCACCCCCTTCCAGTGCCGCGGTCATGGAAGAGTACAGCTATAACCCTACCCAACCTCTGGGCCACACCGGGCCTGTAGCGGGATCACTTTATCTTTTATTTTACATAAGTAAGATAAGTTCAGCAAGCATAATATCTGCAAGATTTGAGGTTCTCACAGTACTGCTGCTTAATGGTCAAGTCTTTGGGGATATGAAGCTGGTTGAATAGTTCCTGCCATCTCAAAGGACTGTGGTACCTTCATTGTGACCCTGGGGATGAGGACACATTGATTTTTTGAAATGCTGAAATCATACTTGTCCAACAACAATGCATCATATCCCAGAAGACTTGAGTTTTCAAGGTAAGGTCTGTTATTTATTATTAAATTTATCTCTTTACAGTTTTGCAGTTTAGTTTTGTGATATCCTGGTGGTAAACTTACCAATTAACATAAGAACGTTTGCTCTCTGTAAATAACAAAACTGTTCTTCCTGACTGATTTATAAACCTTCTTTCTGAAACAAATCCTGAATACATGTGACACATCTGTGATCTAAGTATCCATATCTGACAGTATCCCTATGTGACATTACATATGACCTACCTGACATCACATGTAACACCTGTGGTGGTATCCATACATGTTAACATCTGTGAGTATCAATATACAGCATGTGTAGTGTCTGTGACAATATCCATACAGGCTATTACATGTGACATAACAGAGAGAGTATCCATGCCATCCTATACATGTGATATCTGTGACATCTACACCTGATGTTACATGCATTTTGCATATCCATACTTCAATGTGTGAAATGCTTTACTTCCCAGATATGGATTACCAGGATGCAGATGATAAAGCATTTGAGAAACTAAATAATGCTCCAAGCAGGATCTATGCTAATATGACACCACGGCTGCAGTCTCCACCAAACAATGGCATGTACGAGAACACCAACAACATCATGAACATCCCAAAAAATGTAAGTTCAAGTGATTTTAACAAAATTGTATAAGTAATGTAACAATAATACCTTCTACCTCCTTAATGGAGTAAATTTATAATGTGACCAAAGATATAGAATTTTTTTAAGCAATGCTGTTTTGATATATATATATACATATGCATTATAATGTTTATCTGGATCTGACTTCCTATGCCAGAGGTTTACACTTCAATTAGGCAATGTCAACTTTTCTGCTTTCCAATTCAACATGTATATCATTTCATTGCAAACAAATTTGTAACTTTTTGAAGGTTAGGACTGATAGATGAACAGTATTACTCACAGGTTACATCCAGTAAACATCAATCTTCAATTAAAGACCTCCCTCCCCTCTCCATAATTGTCATTATCATCATCATCATAATGATAGCTACATCATTACCACTGTTTTAGTAATAGCTCCATTACTGCCAGTGTCACCACAACCACCACCATAACCACCATTTTCTCATTCTTCTTCTTCATCGTTGTTGTCGTCGTAATCATTGTTGTTGTTGTTGTCGTCGTCATCATCATCATCATAATCATCATCCTAGAGTAATGAAATCTCCAAAGTAGTTCCTCCCAATAATATTAACTGCATTGCAGCACTCAAAACTGGCAGATAAAGGTAGGCAGATATTATCAATTGCCATTTGCTTGGTTAGCAGGATAACATGTTATACAGGGTCATCGAAAAAGATGGACGGGATTTGAAACCACAATAACTTAAAAAGTACTAGATGGATTTACACGTTTGGCATCTTAAAATGTTCAGAAAAGTTTAAAGTTTTAGACTTACATTAGTACATTTCAATACATGCACTGTTTGTAGCTCTGGAGATGTCCAAACGAAATTCTATCTCCTGCCACGTTTTCTGAATCATGTTTCGTGTTACAGTTTCAATGGCTGATGTGATACTGTCTTGCA
>Ga0123352_10010037_pt1 | contig 14852 bp, 7 predicted proteins | sample TergutLab28metaG_FD_89700 | JGI IMG/M metagenome (GOLD analysis project Ga0123352, IMG submission 89700) | Labiotermes labralis P1 segment gut microbial communities from Petit-Saut dam, French Guiana - Lab288 P1 | ecosystem: Host-associated > Arthropoda: Insects > Digestive system > Gut ... | reverse complement strand
GACACCAACACGTCCCTGGAGCAGTTCTTCACCGACATCAACATTCCTTTCGACTGCCAGTTCCTGGTGGCTCAGCCACAAACTGACCACGTCGTCGTACTGACCGAAGTGTACCGTGTTAGCTCCACACTTCCGTTGCAGACTTACAGTTTTGCTAACTGGACTGCTGGTGGCTGCCTCACCTGGCCTTCAGAAGGCCTCTACAGGAGGAGGAATAATTTGAAGGGATTGACAGTCCAGGCCACTCAGCTAAGTGTAAGAGGGAACCTGTACTACATGTGAAATGTTTAATTCGTTTCTGGAAAACGGAGCATTACTTTCAGATCTATATGCTGTACTGGATATAAAGCTACATGTTCCATTTTGCAAGAATGGCCGGAGCAATTAAAATTAAAATTGCTGGGTATTCTGTACTGAAATATCCTTTAGATATTTTTAATGTCTTCAAATCCAAAACTTTAATAATTCAATTTTTTACTCACTATAAATTCCAATTATATTAAATACAAAACCATTTTCCACATCTTCAAGTAAACAAACAAATTATTCGATCGTTCACATAACCTTTTCCAATCCAAATAAAAACCAGCAAATCAGATGAATTTGATTTTGTGTCCCTGGAGTTGCAAATCTTATCAAATCTCTATCCTTGCAAAATATGTTCTTCAGAATATCAATCGGAATATTTGCCTTAATATTACTGGTATAGATAAGTTACGTAATATTTGCCTTTTTTAATGTTGGTCTATCATGCCCAACCCATAGTGATGTAACTTTAATTAAAAATAATGAAAGAGCAAATTTAAAAAATAAGAGTTACAATGACCAATTCTCGAAATTTTTTCTAAAGGATAAAATAACTAATAATAATTTAATGCACTTTTCAATATACGTAAAATCTGCTTCAACAACAGACCACTCTACACTTCTTCCGTATAGTTTACGTGTCGGTTCTGGAATAATTACAGAAAAAAAGTTTGATTTACATTCACATATTGATAATAGATTGGTTGAAGGGACTAAGATGCTGTGATATTCCTGCATATTGGAAAGGCTTATTTAAATATAATTACGATTATATTAATTTGTTAGACATGACACTGGAGGTTGAAAAAAGGATATACGAGTAGCATATATGTAAAGGAGGATAAATGAAAAACATTTGTTTCGGGTTCTAAAAAAAGGAAAACCCCTCTCAACACCTGGCAAAAGAGTTCAAAAATTACTCTAAAATATTAGAGGAAATGAATAAGTGAAAAATAAATAAATAAACAAATAAAACATAGTTACTTGCAATAATTTGATATTTCTTTAACAAATCAATAAATTATACGAAAGCAATTACAATAGAAGGCTCTTCACAAATTCTTCAAACTCTCAACACTGGAAACAAAAAGGACAGTGGTAATAAACAGCTACTCTATCACTTACCGTTACAAATATTTACTGAAGTTATTTATTACTAATTCGTGATTGGTTAATGCAGAGTAATGTGGACATGACTGATGATATTTTCAGCCAAAATATGGGGATGGAAAATTCAGTTTTCCAAAAATATGGAGCACGCTGGCAGACGAAATAAATATAAAGTAAGTAAACTTTTCGATTTTTATAAGTAATAGCGTCAAGTAAAACGACCGGGAAACAATTATTTAGAGAACAGAGGATTATGAAACAAAAAACAAGTGACATCACGCTTGTTAAACTGAAGATAAATCACACAGCAGGTGGAAAATGTACCGTTGTGGAATTATTACAACGTGTATTGAATTTGGAATTGTATTATGTTTAGTATGAAGCAATTTAATATTTATGAAACCGAAAATTATCATTAATAACTGTCCGGTAGAAAATTCTTTTAAATCAACTGTAATGACAAACTTTATAATCGTTTTGACTGATACATAGACATAATAACATATCTTTGTAAAAAGAATAGTCAAATTTGAGAATGAAAATTTTTAGGTAATTAAGACCAATGTTAATTTCGCTCACTTCTCACCAGTACCGTGATTCAAGAGGCAGATTCGTTTGGATATAATTCTGGTAACGGATCGTGGGACGGAATGATTGGGATGGTAAGCAATGGGATTGCACATATTGGTGTAGGAGCATTCGCAGTGACGAAGGAGAGATCTGAAGTGGTGGCGTTCACAGAAACACTGGGATACATAAGGTGAGATAGAGCGGTATATTTACCCTTTTCTCAAAAGTTTTAAATTTACTTTTTCAGAATGAGGTGTTTCTATTCCGGAATTTTTTTTGTAAAATTATTTCTTTTCTTTAAACTTCTTCCTGACACAAGAATAAGATAGATGATGGCAGAGATTTCAAACTTTCCTTCTGCTTGTCTCTGTTAGCTAATTCAAACTAAAAGAACATAAAGCTTACATGATCTCGAACTTCATTAGAATTATCCTTATTTTCCCTTTATAACACGTAAGTGTCCTGATCATAATTTTCACCATCTTATATCAATAATTTTAAAGAACTAAACAATAGGAACCATCATGTTCACCGAGCTTCACTGCTACTCCTCCAAATTATTCCAGCTAACATATATCCATCTTCGTCAAGCTGTATTTTCATTTCTTTCCATCTCTACAAACAATTTCCACCACTGTTGCATGACTTACGTAATTGAACTCTGCTTACTCCACTGAGCAGGGTCCTTCTTGAGAAGCTAAATGCTTCCCAGGTAGCCAAGGAACTCCCAGCACTTTATGGAAACCGAAGGTTCATTGCCGCTCTTACAAAAGCCGGCCACCTGTCACTATATTGAACACTGCTGCATGACTGCAACCAGAAATGCGGTATTTGGTTTTCACCTCTGTAGAACGAAACCTGATGATATCATTCAAAATATGGAATCACATTAGGCTGTTAACATTTCTGAGTATCGCGCTGTTGCAATGTACAGTGAGCCTGGAGTGCAGGTATTTCCGTAACAATTGAAAAACTGACGACAGTACAATAATTCATAACACAAAACAGCAATACATTTAACCAATCCCCTACGTTTCCATACATATGTAAAATAAATGTAATTTCCTGTATTATTCTAAATAAATTTTTCCCGTATTTAGCCATTATATCTTAGTACAAATAACAGCAACGAAGTCAGATATATAGCATTACAAACTAAAATTTGTCTTCTAGATGGAACGTGTTTATACGTCTACCTAACAACTCCGACATAGCATGGGATCGGTACGTAACACCTTTCAGCTACGGCTTGTGGCTGGCCGTAGCCATTGCCGCCTGTGCTCTTGGTGTCTGTCTGGCACTTACAACCCAAGGCCATGAGAAGAACCATAACCTCACGCTTTCAGTCACAATGTTTTACATTCACGCATGTTTCTGTCAGCAAGGTGAGAGCTACAAATTTTAATTTTTAACATTTTTTCCCATACTATTTGTAACCCTGTAACATCATTTCTTTTCTCTGTTTCATTATGGCTAAATTTATTACCTTAATTTACTTATATGCTATTTCCCTCCAATACCGAACACGTTTTACTGACCTCCACTGAACTGAACGTCTCATCCTCCATAATTCGTTCTTCATTTCGCTTCAAGACTCAGTGACTTTCACGGCTTGGGCTTGCTGCTACCTAAATTTGGAATGATCACAATGCCCTTAGATTTATCTGCTATGTTACACAGCCAAGAGTAAAATCAGTGCTTAAACTTTTACATTTTCATATTCTATGTACACAATTTGTACCTAATATCAAGCAGTAGGATCTTTGTTAATATGTCATGCTACTCAACTGAACATGAAGTTCATAAGGTGAATGTCCAATTACACTGCCATTCAGATAAAGCACAACTCCTCAATATAATTCTTACATTAAATCCCCAATACAAATGTACAAACTGTGCTAAAGGATCATTTAAATAATATTTCGTTATAGGCGACTTAGTAATTCAAGTATTTCTTTCAATTTAGCTTTAGGAAAAATATTATGAACTTCCTGTTTACCAATTTACAAAACCCCAAGTGTCTAATCAATTTGTCCATCCCGAACAGAATATACCAACAAGAGTGCCGAATATAAGGGTTTTGTTATAACTTTTTAATTTATTCCCTGATCTATATAAGTATATATCGTGAACATAATTCTCACATATATTTCCAATGTATTTTCGTCAATTATATATATATATTAAAAAATCAAATAATTTACTGTAAATTATCCTGCTGAAGTCCCACCAAAATATATTTCTTATTTAATGGAATATTTCCTTTCCCTCATTCAGCTTAAAGAGATTAAATGAATTTCCTAGCCAAAGTAACAGACCTTGTACCTTAATATTCTATTGCATGTAATAATTCCTAAGCAAAAACACGAAACACAAATATCTTAGTTTTCATTCAGAGCTCAAATAATTTCGTATATGCATATAAATGTATATCTAAAACAGAAATATATAGGATATAAAGAATACTTCTTACAGGAAAGAATCTACCCATCGTGTGTTTCCAATTTTTATTAAATAAAGTCCAGATATACAAGTATTGCTACATAATCACTTATCTCATTAGTATTCCGGTGTTAAAATGTTTAGATGCTTAGAAAACATACGACTGGTTCTCACGTTCAAAATCCGGAACGGTGCTTAACAGTATTAAACAGTCTGATATGTTTATGTGTCACAGGTCAGCCGGAGGTATTCAAAAGTACATCAGGCAGGATTGTAACATTCACCTCATATGTGACGTCATTTGTGTTAATGGCTGCATATTCTGCGTTTCTGATCTCCAGCCTGGCCGTGCAGCACCAACATCTGCCATTCAGGGACCTTCAGGGACTTTTACATGACGGTTCCTACAGGCTCGGTGTCTTGAGGAATAGTTCTGGACTCAATATGTTTGACGTATGTATAAGAAACTATTTGTGACCAGATTACTTGGTAGTAGTTGGCTTGGGGATATGCGAGAAGCTTTCAAGAGGTGGAAATATGCCGTATCAATCGTGTTTCATTCGGTAATTACTTCAAAGCAAACTGAGGTTTTGAGTTTATCCATATCAAAAAAAAAGTTTTGAAACTTGTAATCGCACGCTTGCTGCTCTGCGGACATCCTATCAGCTGCCATACCGTAACAACCGCAGCCATGTTGATTGATATCATGCTAGGCTAACAATTAATTTGGTCACTACTGAAACTAATTGAAATGGCATCCCACTGTGTTCACAAAAACAATTCGTTTTATTTGATATCCTTACGTTCTTCTAATAAACGTTCCGGTGTTCCAAGATGTTGAGTTATCGACTTGTGTTTTTGTAATCACAAGAAACATAAAACTGTAAACTGTAAACATTGATATATCTTTTATTACAATTTTCAGCCATATATTTCAGCGATTAAGGTTCAGAATCACCATAAAATAAATGGAAGTAGGCTGAGGTGGAAATATCTCTTACAAATTTAGAAGGAGATAAAAATATACAAAAAATGCAATTGTAAAATAGGCATATAAAATTCAATACAATTCTCCATTAATATTGTTGCGATACCAACTGATTTTAACCGACAAATTCGACCAAAATATGTTGTAGAAAATAAGCTAATGCATACTTTTGAGGTGTGCCACCCTATGAGTCTTTAAACTAAAAGGTGACGTAAATTCAGTCAAAAACACAGCCATGAATATATGGCTAATTGATGGTGTTTATTAGCAATAGAAAACTACATGATTGGGACTGTAGCGGCCTATAGCTATAGGAGTTATATATAATATGCATACACCGCGTGTCGATGTTGAGATCTCCTCGTCATTATCATTTGCGTGCGGAACATTAACATGAAGGATGTTCCAAATTGAAGAGCCACAATTGCGTATATTTGGTGTCAAAGTACAAAATAGATTCCATCGGGATTTATACATACCCGTTGTACTAGTGTCTCTAGAATGATTCTCAAAATGGATAGAGATTATTCTTTTACAAATAACAAATTAGGCCTCGATATAATTAGCCCAGCTCAAAGCATAATATTTCCAAAGTGTCTCCGCTTTACACACACTCCCAAATTAGTTACTGCCAAAGAAAATAATACATTTCTTCACATAAGACTATTTTTTTTCAGCTGTCCAAAGGAGGAACTGAGAGTGTTGTTTATAAAAAGCTGATAGCACCCTTCCTGAACGACCAACCCGCATCGACTTCAGACGGTCTCAGAAGGGTCTGTGCTGATCACAAATATGCTTATTTCGGCCCCAACTTCTTGAAAACAAACTTTTCGTTGTCTCTCCCATGTCAGTTGGTGCCACTACCTGAAACATCCTACAAGGTTCCATGGGCATTTTTAATCTCCAAAAATAGCTCAAACAAAGGCCTAATTAACTGGAGGTGAGACAATAAATTGAATTCAAATTTATGTATGACAGACAAATCACGACTTTGATTTCCTCACTTGTAACATAAAAATGTATTAATCTTTTAATTCAGTATAAATTTCTCCACAGGTTAGCACAGATTCGGGAGAGTGGAATTCAGGATAGAATCCAACAGCAGTTCGCTCTCTTAAAAGAACCCGAAGAACAACTATCTACTATAGATGTCAGCATGGTGACAGTAACGCCAATTTTTGTTGTACTAGCGGCCGGATATGTAATAGGAAATTTCGTGCTGTTGATCGAGCGATGTGCCCATGGAAACATACCGAATTGCTGGACACGTGGATATGTTCGAAGATGGCGGCAGAATGAATATTGAAGGCTGCAGTAAATTAACAACAGTCTCAATCGAGCTAACCGCTGCAGCACTGAGATCCTTTTCACATATTGTTGTACGATCCTGATCCTGTTCAAAACATCCTCTCTTCTGTGTCTAGGTCTGTATCCCTCGGGTTAAGCAAAAGGTCGTGTCATTCTGCTCTTAAACACACAGTCCACACAGTCCACACAGTCCACACAGTCCACACAGTCCACACAGTCCACACAGTCCACACAGTCTGCGAAACCCATTGCAGCAATCGAGAAAAAAATTCCCACCGATAAGTGAAAACGGAAACTTCAATAAAATGATAAATATTATGGTTAAGAAGCTATAAGTAAGAGACCAGTTTGGTATGCGTTGAAGGGTTGTAAATCGTTGGGCGAAAAATTATATTATTCATGTATTAGGTAGTGTATAAATTGTTCTATACAATATGTCACATTTGTCGTATCTAGCAACTTGTCTATGTAGTATTCAAGTAATCCCATGATATTTCTGCAAGAACTGATTAAAAATACATTTATAACCACGTTCAAGTGTTCTCTTTCAGTTTGGTCTCAGTACCAAAGTGAAAGAGAACAAGTGCTACATGCACCGCCCATCTAATCCACCTGTTCGCAGTGAAGTACAAAACATGAAGCTAATTGTTACGATGTTTTCCTCCCACGCATTCTCCCTGTTACACCCACACATATTCCTGTGTATTAATAACAATTTTATATTTATATATGATTAGTTAATTTATTTGACGCTTTGTGTTTGTGTGATACATTGTATTGCAATGTTGATTTAAAAAAACTGAAATATGCTCTACTAATAAACACTGAGGACAAAAAAATTGCAAACATTTTGCACTTTCCTATTTCAATGTCAGGAATTTTAACTTTAAGATAGATCTAAAATGACGTGAAACACGTTTTCATGCATACAAACTTAAAACTGGATGGGGAAGTCGAAATTACATGGATATAGAAATCAGGAGTTGATTCAAAGAAGATATAACTGTGCCTTCTTTCCTGACCCTCCACACCGCGTACACAACCACAGAAGCAATTTCACTGTTACTCAAGAAAAAAGATTAAATACCCCAGAAAATCATGCACACTATTAACAGTAGTTCTTGTGTGTGTGTTAGAGAATCGATATATCGGAAAGCTTTAACAGCATTCTAAATAGAGACATGTCTGAATTGCAATGTATTTCAAGATGCAATAAATGGCAGCGACAGGAAACTTTTCGGACGTGACGTGATACAAGCGTGAAGTACAGAAAAAATTAAAGTTCTTTTCCACCGTACAATTTGCATTACACTTAACAAAGGCACACTAATGTTCTGATCACAGTTTGTATTGTATCTCACACTATTCACATTTCCATTACACACACAATATAAGAAATATAAAATCTAACAGTTTTCATTTAAGACTGCTATTCACATTTATTACACTAAGATCCGCTATCAAAACTTTCATACACTCACAACCATTTATAATGCATATTCCAGTTTATTAGCTTTTCGCAGATCAACAGTGCCGTCAGTCGAGGCCTGCTGAGAGGATTCCAGTGTGTCATGCAGCAAACTGTATAAAGAAATCTTAGCAACAGTCCTTACAGCAGATCCTACTGTGTGATAATGTGGAGCAAGCCACTGCTACGAGAATAGCGCTATATACTTCTGTGTTAAATTGATCAGTTTATGTGACAAGGTGTCTAGCTGTATCTGCATGGATGGATGGATGGATGGATGAATGGATGGATGGATGGATGGATGAGTGGATGCATGGATTATTGGATTTGATTCTAGACGAATGGATGGAATGATGGATAGTTTAGTAGATGCGTAGACGGTTGAATGATTGGATGGATGGATGGATGGATAGATGGATGATTTAGTAGATGCTTAGACGGTTGAATGGGTAAATGGATGGATGGACAGGCGGATGGTTGGATGAGTGGATGTGTTGTTAGACGTATGGATGGATGGATGCTTTTGGTAGATGCGTAGACGGTTGAATGGGAGGATTTATGGATGGATGGATGAATGGATGGATGAATGGGTGGATAGACGGAGATTCAGACAGATATAAAGGTCAATGTTTGGAAGGAGGGTCAGTTGGATGGACGGAAGAATGGATTTATAAAAGGATGGATGGACAACGGACGGAGAGAAAGGCAAGAAGGAGGCCCGTAATAAAATTTGGTAATAATTTAATAAAATTCTTCCCATTATAGTCTCCAACAAATATTAATTGATTCCTCTTCAGTTTAGATGAGCTCTGTCAGAGCGGTGTTCAGTTCAGAATCCGCCAGCTGTACATTACTTCACTGCAACCAGACACAGAGTTAAGTTCACAATCCACCAGCAATACACAAACTCACCGCAAAGAGACACACAGTTCATTTCACAATCCGCAAGCAGTACATAAGCTCACAGCAACCAGACACACAATTAAGTTCACAAACCGTCAGGAATACAAAAACTCACCGCAACCAGAAACTCTGTTCAGTTCAATATCCGCCCGCAATATATAAACTTATTTCAAACAGACACACAATTCAGTTTTCAATCCGCCAGCAATATATAATCTCACTGAAATCAGACACAGATTCCAGTTCACAATCCGCCAGAAATACTTAGCCTCACCGCAAAAACACACAATGTTCAGTTCACAATCCGCCAGCAATACATAAACTCAACGCTAACACACACACACAATTCAGTTCCCAGTCCGCCAGTAATACATAAATTCACCGCAACCTCAAACAAAGTTCAGTTCACAATCCGCCACAACACATAATCTCACCGCAACCACACGCACAGTTCAGTTCACAATCCGCCAGCAATACATAAATTCACCGCAACCACACACAAAGTTCAGTTCACAATCCGCCAGCAATACATAAACTCACCACAACCACACACACATTTCAGTTCACAATCCGCCATCAATACATAACCTCACCACAACCATACACACAATTCAGCTACCAATCCTCCAGCAATACTTTAACTTACTGCAACCAGACACAGAGTTCAGTTCACAATTTGTCAGAATTACATAACGTAACTGCAAACAAACACATTGTTAAGTTCACAATCTGCCATAAATAACTAATATTACTGCAACCAGACACACATATCATTTCGAACCACCAGCAATACATACCCTCACTGCAACCGTACACACAGGTCAGTTCACAACCCGCCAGCAGTACATAACCTCACCGCAACCAGACACACAGCCATCTTCTCTTCAGTCAGTTTAATGACAGTTGTGTCTATTTTGGTGCTCCTTGCTGGCGGAAATTTAATAGTACTCTCCATTCTTGTGAATGAGCCATGTGTCTACGGAGTCTTAGAACATATATTGGGGGTTTGGATATTTAGCTGCGTGTTTTACAATAAACGGTGACAATGAAAAATGAAAATTCATAATTTTGGTCATACTGCCTAGAACATTTATAAGAGTTAATTTGTAGCTTTATTATAAAACTGATTATTGATTCCTCATTCCACACTCCATAAATTTAAATGGATTATTTATTTCATATTCATTTTCTGTAAATTCTTCAAATTCTTAAAACGTTTATCCCTTCCTTAACTGCTTGTATTAGTCTTATAGCCTTTCATAGTGACGTATGTTTCCCTGGGCTTCTTCGATTATGCGAATAATTTTGGCAGCCTTTCAAATTTTCGAAAAATTTTCTTCAACATATAAAATGATATTTATTTCTATATATTGCTGCTTACTATACGTTACATAATGTTTCGTTAGTCGTGATACTGACCCCTTATGCTTAGCACGTTGTGGTGTAACTTGACGTACCTCGCAAAATATCCGAATGAACAAAGGGTTTAAATAAGTTACACAAAGATCAAATCTCTAATATTTTACTTCACAAGATTGTAAAGGCTAGAGATTTTTACATTAAACGTGTTAATATATATTTATCACCAGTTCCAACTCCAAACTTCTGTACATTTCTTCCATAAGCTGTATGTGCTTTTTGGTATAATTTTCAAGAAAATAATCGATTACATCTCTTTTGAAATGATTTTAATTATGATTTTCATTACTTTCAAGTTTAATTCATCAACCCAGAAAAGAAGAACTAAGTATAAGTGTACCATACATAGAAGGCAAGGATAAATTCATAAAATAATTTTTTTCGGAATTTTTAAATAACGGACCCCTTATCAACAGCTGCGATGAATTAGGAGTAACGTCTCTTACTAATTTTCATCCCATAATACTGAAATAAGTAACAAATCAACTGCATGAAACACAGTTACGTATTTGCACTTTCACATTCCCAGAAAACCAAGAAAATACAAGAAATTTATTGTTATAGATAGCTCATAAGCATTTCTATAAATTTATCACCACTGGGAATACAACGAACAGTTCCAATACACTCGACGAGGAATAGACAGACATTTCACTGTTTGACGTCATAGCACGTGTTACACATAAATACAAAAACACGTAAAGGATTAATGCAGAATAATGTGGACAGGACTGGCGACGTTTTGAGGCAATAAAATAAAAGGATCTTTTGGAGTTAAAAGATATTTTGAAGAATTGTGGACCACAATGGCGCAGGTAACAAACGGAAGGTAAAAATAAATATTTCTACCGATAGAAGCATACAGATATTATGAAAAGGAGGCCCGAAAGTAAAATGAAAAGCACAAAAAGAACCTGTAGGAATTGGAACTCTCTGAACTGGTGCACTGTGGGTTAAATTGACGATCGTAAATTTCTGTGTATAAAGTTTACAAGGAAAAATTCTGCGCTTCGATATACTATTTGCCTATAATAATCATTAGAATTTCCTACCCCATATAAAACATACTGGAATTCACTGTGATGAAAAAATCTGTTATTATGTTTATGTAGTTGCAGGCTGATTGAAACCCAAATAACGAAATTATTGAAAGAAGGCCTCAATGCATGGAAAATCGTGAATAATTTGTTTTTAACACTAAATAAATAAAAGCACCATTAATTCCTATCACCTGCCAAAACACTATAATTTACAAGGCGGATGCATATGGCTGTAAGTCTGGTAACGGATCGTGGAACGGAATTATGGCGCTGGTGACTAATGGGGTGGCAGACAACCGTATCGGACAGTTCAGAACGACGAAGGAGAGATATGAACTGGTTGCGTTATTACTACAGTATAGTTCTCAATGTAAGTAAATCTGATTGTAGTTATTCTCTTCACTTTAATTATTAAGTCGCACTGTTCATAGTGAGGCCTTCATGTTCTGCGAGTTTCATATGTCACTCTCTTTGCCAACACCAGCAGAGGATTGGGGCCAGCAAATTCTCCGAATTATACTTCTGTTTGTCTTTGTTCTTTATTGATACTACAAAGTTATGGCAATCCGCATGGTCTCCCAAATTCATTGTAAAATTCAGTATATTTTCTTCGTAATACTTCAGTTCTCTGACCATCATTTCCAGTCCCTTATGTCAATTTCTTTAACTACTGGAATTAAAGATCCACCATATTTTCCCATGTGCTCTTCCGATCCTCTATATTTCCTTCTTGCAAAATAATCCATTTTTAATCAGGCTGTATTAACTATAAATTCTTCCAGTTTCTATTAACTATTTCTAATAATATCTCATGACATAAACTCTGAACGTTACGTTTTAGGGCTTCACAGCTCTAGGAAAAACCCCTTATTTACTAAATTTGATACCAGTTAGAATCAAATTGTCACTGATCAACCTGCTACTGCCATAACTAAAGAGCCTGAAAAGGACGGAACGGAATTCTGCAAAATGATTTAACTACTGAAAATAGAAAATATGCCATAAATATCATAATTCGTTCAAAAACCCAGTCTTCATACACAAACACACACTCACACAAACAAACACGACAAATTCAGCAACTTACAACTAACTCAGTAACTTAATTTGACATCTCTTAATAAGATGTAACCATAATTGAATGTAGTCACTTCTCACATTTTAATAACAAATGTTAAATTCCATTCCAGCACCAACGTGTACATACGTCTACCCAAAAATTCCGACATGGCATGGGATCGCCACGTCACACCTTTCAGTTACGGCTTGTGGCTGACCGTAGCCATTGCCGCTGTGCTGTAAGTGTCTGTTTGGCACTTACACACTACGGCCATGAGAAGAACCAGAACTTCAAACTGTCCAAAATATTGTTATACAATCAAGCATGTTTCTGTCAGCAAGGTGAGAATTACAAATTTTATTCATTGTCATCTTAGTTTCCACATATTTTAAATCTATGATATTAATTCTCTATTTCATTATGGATATATTTTGTAACTAAACTTTCCGTATTTTTCCTTCCCCTCCATCCTTGACCACGTTTCAATGACCCATATTGATCTGAACAATTCAACCTGTATATTACAATTTTCATTGCGCTTCAAAACGAAGATGATTAATCTCCAATATTATTCACAGTGACTTAAATTTTTTATTTGCAGCTACCGAAGTTTGGAAGGAACACATTGTTTTTAGGCTTATCTGTTAATTTACAGAGTAGACGGTAAATTCACTCCTTAAACTTTTACATTTATAAATTTTATGTAAACAACTCATTTCAAACATTAAGTTCTTTGCTAATGACGACATGCTGCTCAATTAAAGTTGAAGTTCAATTAAGTAACCTACAATAAGCAGCTCCAGTCTATTTATTTCTCACATTAATCCCACAACACACGTTAACAAACGGTTTTGAAAAATCATTTAAATTTTCTTGACCTACAATTTCCTTAGTCACTTAAGGATTTCATTTGTTTGGTTTAATGAAATACATTAAGAACTTCCTGTTTATCACATGTATGAAACACGAAGTGTACAATAAGTTTGTCTGTTTGGACAGAAATTCTTAAGGAAAGGTGTGGGGTGAAAGGGATTTGTGTTAATCCTTCTCATTTATTCCCTGATAATTAAATAAATAAACACAATGTGAACGTAATTCTTATATATATATATGTGTATGTGTGTGTGTGTGTGTGTGTGTGTGTATTTTCAATGTATTTTCTTTAATCATTTATATCAAAGAAGTTATTGCATTTGTTGTATATAATCCTGTTGACGCCCCACCAAAACATATTATCTAACTCGTGGTAATTTTTCTTTCACTCACTCAGTTAAAACACACTCAGTCCATCTCTTTGCCAAGGTAAAAGAAGTAACAAAACTGTGTCTCAACCGTAACCATTTATGTAATATTTCATAAACCGCAGAAAGGAAAGACAAAACACACAAACATTTTGGTTTGAAGGCTGAGATCAAATGAATTCATATATACATATAAGTATTAATCTAAAAAGATTTATATGGCATATAAGGAGCATTTCTCACAGAAAGGCAAAAAACATGCTATATGATTCGACTATTTATTCAATAAATTGAGAATTATAAAATTCTGAAACTCAAAATTATTGGTATGATAAACAGTTAAGCAGCTTCGAGAATATTCAAACTGCCCTTAAGTTCGAAACCCGGAACGGCGCCTTTAGCAGTGTAAAAAACTGATCATTTTGTTTGTCACAGTTCACCCGGACGCAGTCAAGAACACATTAGGTCGGATTGTAAACTTGACCTCATATATGACGTCAATGGTGTTACTGGCTGCATATTCGGCCTTTCTGATCTCCAGCCTGGCCGTGCAGCACCGAGATTTGCCATTCAGTGACCTTCAGGGACTTTTACATGACGGTTCCTACAGGCTCGGTGTTTTGAAGAATAGTCCTAATTTCGATATGTTTAATGTATGAGAAAGAAAACGCATATGACCAGATTGCTTGGTAGAGTTTGGCTTTGGTTGATCGGACAAACTGGTAAGGGGTGAAAACGTGCCTTTTAAGGGTGTTTATTCAATATTTAAGTAAACGAAACTGCCGTTTTGAGTACATACTCATCACAAGAAAACTTTTCTGTAAGATGTAATTTTATACTTGACAGTTCTTAGGATATTCCACCAGCAGCCATTCCATAACAACCACAGACATGTACAGTGATATTCAGGTCAACCAGCAAGTAATCTGGTCACTAGTGTAACTACTTGTAACGGCATTCCATAGTGTTCACAAAAACAATTCTTGTGCTCTGATAT
>Ga0123352_10010036_pt1 | contig 14854 bp, 10 predicted proteins | sample TergutLab28metaG_FD_89700 | JGI IMG/M metagenome (GOLD analysis project Ga0123352, IMG submission 89700) | Labiotermes labralis P1 segment gut microbial communities from Petit-Saut dam, French Guiana - Lab288 P1 | ecosystem: Host-associated > Arthropoda: Insects > Digestive system > Gut ... | reverse complement strand
GGGGGATGTTGGTTTTTTTTTAACTGTTCCCCGTGGTTTGCCCTTGGGGGCCCGAATTCGAGGGTAATCCAGACCCGCCCCCCCCCCCCCCCCCCCCCCCCACAGTCCGCATGACCGAGGAACTACTGTGTTGCAGTTAACAACATTTAAGGCTGAAATTCAGTCGTGATAAAAAAGAAGGTACGTTTGCAGTGACACAGCCAGACTCGTGTTTTTGGCAGGACCTGTCAAGAGCCAGCTGCGTTCCCTGACTGTTGGTACTCACAGTACAGCCTTGGTACTCCACCGTTCGAAACCGCAACTTACCTGCAAAACAAAAGAAAACAATCAATGACACCCACTCCTGTTAGGGACAGGAACAGAGGAGGGTGGTCATGGAGTCATCGGGAACGTGTCTCACAGAAACGCGGTTAAACATTTCAATTCGTTCAGCACGCACGATATTAATCGGAGTGGTGCATACACTCTAAGGTACTCGAACCTGATGTCTACTTGGGTAAGCAACCGCTGCTGGTCCCTTCTGCAGGACATAAGAACCTGAAATGGAGACACCGGATTCTCCTTCACGCTGATGATCATCTAAAGCACTGGGGGCACTATGACGTCATGCAGTGCAGTGTAACAAAAATTTCCCAGCAATACATTGTATATACTTTGACATCCTGTCTTTAGGGTTGTGGCCTTTATCCTACCTTGTATATGGTCGCAGAAATTTCCTCCGAGACACCGGTAAGTCTGCACACAAGCCCAGAGCGCCACGCCTCAGAAAACGCGGTATTCTGGCTGCAACCCGCGTACTTTCCACACATGACGCAACAAAACATGGAGCGACTGACACAAAAACGAAAAACGGACGGTTGTATGCTGACCGCGGTTACTGACACACACACACACAAGGTCCGGACCAACGGTTCACAGGGGATCCGCGGGCACATTCTGTAATGGCTACTCTGACCTTAACAGCCATATACCGTCCTGCTGTAAACTCAATACACGAAAAAAGAAAAATCCTCAGTCAAACACAATTTCTCTCTAGTGGTCATGTAAATACAACATTTTTTGTATATAATTGCCTTATACCTGTTTTTTTTTTAATATTGTTGAAGGGTCCGATGATGAATTGACTCAACCCGAAACATGCAGCCACTGGAGAAAAAATATAAGTTTTGTCTCAGTGAGGATTTGTACTTGACCTTCTACTGGGCTACTCTGAAGTTTACTTATTTCTTTAATTGAAAGAATAATATTTTGTTAAAAACAATCGCAGTACTTCCTTAATTAACGATATGCTAATTTCGTATGACCGTCAGAACATGTAATTAAGAAACCCCCTGTACCCACCCACAACATTTCAATTACGGTACAATCAAGCAATGCATTGTTACGTGCTGCCGGTATGTAGCTAAATGAAATAGTTTCCAGATACGATAAACTCTTGGACACCTCTCATTCGAGACACTGTATGGACGTGACCGAGGATGTAAGGATCCGTGGTTATTCTTCGAAGCCAAAAGGGGTCCGCGAGCTTGAGGGTTTAGGAAACGCTGGGCTAGCACGGTGGTCACGACATGCGACTGGAGTGGAGAGATGCTGGGGGGAACGCGAGAGTCACAACACACTTAACGATGCTGATTCAACCGCAAGATCTTTATGGCGTCGAATGACGTGAAAGTTCGACCTATAAACATGGAATAGTAAGGATCCGTACGGCCCGCTTCGGGTTGTTTCAAGTACTGATGTGGAGTTCACCTGAAGATCGAGAAACGTCACTGGGACAGCCGGTACCTTGGTCCGATTCGGTTCAACATTACGGTACAACCTCCTGGTAAAAGAAGCGTACTGGGAGAATAGAGAGGCGGATCATGCAGCACGCACAGAACAGACGTGTAATTCGTATACAGTAAAAGCTGTTAAGTTGGCCACCCTTGACAAACGGCCACGCTTTGACGGACCCGGCAAATTCCTATGGTATTACACATGGCCATTATCCATAACTTGGCCACCTTGAATCTTGCCCAGAGTTTCAAACTTAGCGCTACGATTTGCATGCAAGTTCAAACTCCCTCTGTTGGCCGCCCTAAACAGCCGTGCAGGTTTGCGTCTTACTGCACAGGGGCAGAAATGCTCAACCGCCGTCCTCTCTTCACCAGCGTCGACAACAAACTGGAATTTCCTGAAGGCAACTGATCCATTACCGTAATGTTCACCGACAGTGCTACTCACCGCCCGTACCTGGACACCCCATGTCTCTCTACTCTGAACTGTACGTTTGCACGTTTGACAGTTGCACACTTAAAATTTCTTACTGCCACGTGGTTTCCATAAGTTGGCCGGCTATGAATGGAACCAAAGTTGGCCAACATAGTCTTCACTGTTTTTCAGTTACAAAATAGCAATGCCGAAAGTTCGTTTGGGAGACTCAAATGCAGATGAGAGATCAGCATTAAAAAAACAATGTGGATAGACAGAATGGACTGAAATTGGACAGAATATGGTCCAATGACAGGCTGTGTGGCAGAAACACAAACCAACTGTGATCTTAGACTGAGTAAGTGTTTCTGTCAGTTCGGCTGTTACAAACAACAGTCCAGAACGCCCTGAAAATAGCGCAGATAAGCGCCGAAACGCGTCGTAGTTAAAATGTGATTAGCTTACAGAAGCGTGCACTAACTGTTGATAAATACAAAGTGACATGAAACACAGAACCTTCAGGTTCCCTACAGGCAGGTAATTCCCCCATTGGCTGAGAGACTGCACGGTGGAGTGAAGGCAGCAGGCTATGAGCTGGTCGGAACTGACCGTGGGTAATCTGATATCCGAGTGTTGAGCCTTTGGGTTGTTACCAAATAATACTGTCATCCAAAAATTTTAATCAGTTCCAAAGACAATTATTCGAGGAACAAACGCAACTCAAACCCTTACTCGTTCCATCCCCATGACGTGTATCTACCCGACGTCTTGGCCATCTTCAGAAAGCAATCCATATCCTGAATAACAAACCTCATTACGGTTTCGTAAACAGAGATTAAGAAAGGGAACATAAAACCAGAAACATGTTTCACTTTCCGTACACAAATTACATACATAAAATTATCGACCACCAACAAACGCACATTAATCTTATGCTGTGTCTTGGTTTGTTTTTAATATCTTCACCACCATGTTTCGGCCAGTAGTCCGGCCATCTTCAGTGTGATGTCTCTGATACACGAACACAATTGTACTTAAATGTGTCAGAATCGCCCCACAGTATCACCCTGAAGATGGCTGGATTACTGGTCGAAACATGTTGGTGAAGTTATAAATAAAGATATATCATAATATTAAAATGCATCTGTTGGTTGCTGATACATTTAAAAATTCGCAGCTCTCTTAGACGAATGTCACGTCTTTTCTCTGGCAAGGGTATGAAATTCAGAATGAGACGTTCTTTAAGCCCGTTTTGCACTCAGTTCTAGTTACTCCGAATTGCCCCGCCGAAGATTTCCGAGACATTCCGATGACGTATAATTCGTACTGTGACGTCATATTGCTATGAAGTTGTCAGTTCTTTGTACTGCCCATATACATGAGGCACAATAAAGGAAAATGCGAACGCACAATCACATTTAATATTCATTGCTTCTTGTAGACTACTGGAGTATGAAACTCCGCATGTAGGCAGAATGTGAATGTGGCTGCACATACGGAATCTAGTTTGTGAGCAAGAAGCCGAGAAGTATTGCAGTGAGCTGGAACTGAACTGAGTGTGTGAGACTGACGCATCTAACAAACACATTAACGCACAAATACACAAAGTAACAGGACAACAGGCAGTAACAGTGGCACTGTGCACCAGGTACCGGGGCCACCTGCGGATTGTATGACGTCACTAATCACGAACATTCCAGAAGGCAACCATCCAAAGGCGCCCTAATGTTGCCTTGTACGTACGTTTCCAACCTTATTGTAATATTCTCCCATCTACAACTAGACCTTCCAAGAGGTTCTTTCCTTCTGCTCTCCCACCAAAACTCGTACTCTACCTTCCACGTGTGCCACTCTTCATCGTCCTAACAACGCTTGCCAATCAGCAGTCCTTTATATCCTGAAGCTTCTGACTATACACAACTTTCTGACTCTCTCTTGGGCCCACTATTTCCCTCAGCACCGGTTTTGAACACCCTCAGCGGGCGAGTTTCGCATCCGAACAAGGCGAGCGACAAAACTGTAACTCTGCTTATTTGAATCTTTATATTTCAGACAGCAAACAGATTCTGAACTGAACCGTAACAAGCATCCACGATAAGTTAACCTATTCGTACAAAAAATACCTGAATGCACGAAAATTACAAATACAGGCAGGCAACAAGGCACAGTGAAGTGGTGACGCAGTGAACGTCGGCCGGTAGCAGATACAGGTGTGAAGGTACTGGACACTCAAGACGGGCGGCAGGAAGGGTGTGGGAGGGGAGTTGCGGTGCCCAGTCACACAATACCATAGACACCATAGATACTATAGCTGCAACATATGCTGCAGATCGAGCCTGCTCAACCTTCTTTGTGGTGTGGCCAACTTCGGCAAGATTCGTTATGCATTCGGGCAACATGTAAATGAGTAAAAACATAAAGAATGAATAAGCATACTGCAATTGTACGTAGCTGTGTAGCTGTCTACACGTCACGTGACGCAGCACATATACCGACGGTAACAGTATAACTTTATACAGAATTCAATTCCCAACCGAGACTAGGGTGCAGCTATACTTAGCCCAAGTTTGCAAAACACTATAGTAATATACCGATAAGACCACATAAATAAAGAGAACGTCAACACAACTCAGTACATATCACTTAATGCAAACAGTGTCGACCTCAGGCAAAATACTTGTTACAAAACCTAAAAGAGGGCACGTAATCGCTTTTTCACATAATTTATGCCTCATTTTTACAAATCTTGTGTACACGTTGCAATACAATATGGGTTAAACAAAATTTGTAAAACTGGGATATCAGTTTACGTGTCCTTTTCTTTTTTGCTTCATAGCCAGTATTTTTTCCTGACGATGGCCTTTTAAAGGCCGAAACACGTTGCATTAAATGATGTACACTCAACTCTATTCACTTTATTTACAGCATAGCACAGCGACATGTCTAACGTAAGCTTTCGAAATATCCTCGGCGTCCTATCCTGGCTGTGCCCGGGGAACTGTCCCTGTATCCCCGCAGGCACTACAACACTGAGTCGCGGGCAGCACATGGCCGGCGAGCTGCGGGTTCAGAGAGCAAGCTACAGACACAGTTGTATCGTGTAGAGGTTTTCTTTGTAACTTAGTAGTTAGTGAGCTAAAGTACAAATTCTATGCCTGAGCAATTAACAATCTGAACATCCAGTGAACAGCAAACTGTCAGCGGACACGAGCATTAAACGAGAGCCATATCGTGACATATCTCCGGCAGACGATCCGTTTGAATATTAGGCTATCCTCCCACATATATTTCGCCTTCAGGCTCATATCTAATCTTACTAACGCGTGCTATTGCTGTCCGTGATGTGGTTACACTCATATGATATTAGTTGATGACGTCAGCTGATGAGATTTGAAGTTATGACTGGTGCATATGAGCAATGCAGACACTACAAGGTGTGTACACACATATTGGCGTTTGGCAGGTCTCTGCTGCCGGCATATTGAAGACAGTAAAATCAACAATTTGATGTCCACCATGAGTATCAAGACATGTTTCTCCGAAACGTCGGTATTTAACATACTACACGGCGTCACAGTAAACAAGCATTAAGCACTTTATTCTATCCCGTACAGCTTCTGTCCGATCAACCCCCTTAAGCAGGAATGCACAAATTTTCTAAAAATCAATGAGCCACCTCAAAATTTCAGGTGCCAAGTGGGTGACGACACCAATTCTACACTGAGGACGAATGTCAGGCGAAAGTCGGTCTGGTGATGTGGCGACCTGGCGAACGGCGCACCCAGCACGAGGCCAGTCGTATTTATCGTGTGTCCGCAGGTTGAAGACACGTGGGGTGCTGCAGTCGGTCGGTCGGTCGGTCGGTCGGTCGGTCGGTCGCTTGAAGATTGTTACGAAGTGTTAGAGAGGGACAGCCGATGAAGAGGAAGGAGGCGACAGGAGGCTGCGAGGTTTGTTCATACACTGCCCTGGTGATCAAATCAAGGACGATGTGATAGACAGGCATGTTGAACGAATGTAAGTGCATACAGAATTGTGGTTGGGAAATCTGAAAACAATAAACCGCTTGGAAGACAGGCGTATATTGGATGATGATATTAAAACGGATCGTAAAGAGAAGGGTGTGGACTGAATTCAGCAAGCTCAGAATGTGGATGTGTGCCGGGCTTCTGTGAATACGGTAATGAACCGTGGTGTTCAAGAAAACGCCGGGTACTTGTCGACAAACTAAAAATACTAGCTTCTCCAGAAGGCCCTCGCAGTACGTGCAGGCACGCAAGGCAATTTCACAATACACGACAGATTCCGGCGTAACGCGACATACCGTTTGTGTGGCTAAGGAACGAGACTGACCCAACCAGCAGTATTCTGTACAGAAAGAAAAACCTGATGACCAGGGAGGCCAGCCCCCTCTGTCCCTTTCACAGCAACATGAAGGTCGCCAACTTCAGGACCGACGGATTTAACAAAGGCTTCACTGCATCGAACAACAACAACGGCAAAACAAGCGGCCGCTCGTCATTCGTGCGGCCAACAGCTACTGCCATCAAGCAACGTTCAGATTCTGACATAGCCTGTGCCATGGCTCAGGCGAGGGCCTGGTTCAGTGCCAGACCACTCTATGTGGGGAGTACAGTAGACAACCTGATAATGGGATGGTTTTGTCAAGGAAGACTTCGGATTTCCCCCAATCAGAATCATTCCACCATTACATCCTTGCGTCTGCTCAATGTCTCAGCGGTAGCACTCAGGTGGATGCGTGGTGTAAGTACAGTCTGTATCAATGTATATCAGAAAGCTGAACCCGTTAAGCAATATCCTATATTACTGCTTAATTGCAGGTACACAACTCATTCATTCATTCCATTGGCATGTGCAGAATGCGACGATTCCTTGCTGTTCTCCGCAGCTTCTTCCATTTTTCTCTGTTATATACCCTTTTCCACCAACTAGTCTTCCATCCTCCCTCACTTCATCTCGCCAACTATTTCCTGGTCTACCTCTCAGCCTTGTTGTTTCCAAATTAATATATAATACCTTTCTGGGAATTCTATTTTCTTCCATTCTCTGTACATGCCCAAAACAACGTAATCTACTCCATCTTATTGTCTCTGCAATGGGGGTTTTTTAACCATTGTATAAATTTCTTTATTGGTTAATATTCTCCAATTTTCTTTTTTATTGTCATATACTGGGTCTAAAATTCTCCTATACACTTTTCTTTCAAAAACGTTTATTTGCTTTCTACTTATTTTTGTTAGGATCCAGGCTTCTGATGCATATGTCAACTTTTGTCTATTATTGTGTTCTTTAGTCTTAATTCTAGTTTTTTTAGGTAGTCATACAAGGGAGTAAACCCTGATTAAAAATCCTGGTCCTTGAGGTTGAAGGCTTTACGACGGGCTAACCCCCCCATTTAAGTAAAAGAATCCATGATTACGACTTTCTCAAAGGAGCAGATATACAATACGACACACAATATCGTACTCTGAAATTCTGAGAACCATCAAAGCTTTCGTGATTTCAAAATTTCGCCGTGTTCTGAATGTTGTATTCTTTCTTTTGGGTGAGTCCCAGGCGCCTGAATTTTATGTGCCGACGTTTCGGAACAATGTCAGCCTCTTCTTCATAGGCGGTGTAAGCAGAATATAAGAATATATTTTTATAAAACTATCACATAAGTTTAAACACTTAAAACAAAACGGAGTCAATCGCCGAACTGTAAGTTTATCTGCAAAATGTTTCGTTACAAATTATTACAGCTGGGATAATGTAGTGACAGGCAACATGAACTGGCTGTTAAGTGCAGCGAGAGGACATATAATATCGAGCGAATGTTTTGTGTGTGTGTGTGTGTGTGTGTGCTTTTATAACAATGTTACGTGTTTATCAAATGTAATTAACAAACAATTACAGCCCTCAGAAGAGCAACAAATTAAGGCAACGTGTGTTATCAGAATTCGTAAGCACAAGACCTCAGTCCAGCTGCACACAATTTATACAATTTTATGTTGTGTGGGCGTAATTTTACTTTTACTGATCGCTGGCCTGAGGATGACAGCAATATGGCCGAAACATGTTGCCACGAAATAATATTACGAATTAATATCAACATTACTCAACTGGTGCTGACAGTCAGACGGTACCAACTGGCACAATGAGATGCCCAACATCAAAATGATCAAGTGTAATTGATCATTGGAAGACTAAACATCACTTGCTTTATATTTAGGACCAGTTCCCACCTCACAGAAGCCACAATGTCACAATGATAACAAGACAACCATGCACGTATAACGTAACACCGAGGGGCGGGGGCGCTCGTGTAACCACTGTTGTGGGAAAGCAATAAGTATTGCATATTCTGAGTGTGTGTTTGTAGCCAGCATGCAATGTGCATGTGCCATATTATATTGCCATCTGTGACCTGCCCCGCTCTACAATATTTTTCCACGTTATCTCATAAACAGCAAGATTTTAGAAAATAAGTTCCCGAACACAAAATGTGTGTTTTGATTTTCTGTACAACGTCTGACTGAAACGTTTCTCATTCTGAGAAGAACGAAGCGAAATATGATCATAAAAAAATGATATCGGTCCTCATGCAAAGTACCGTTATTCTTGTCAGATTTTAATGGAACTTCAATTTTATTGACAGGTTTTAGAAAAATGTTCAAACATTAAAAGTCGTGGAAATCCTTCCAGTGGGAGCGGAGTTGTTGCATGCGGACAGACAGACAGACATGACGAAGCTAAGCTAACAGTCGCGTTTCGCAATTCTGCCTACAAACCAACTGGTTACTGTTGAGAAGGGTGCAAAATATGAAGAGGAGTGGAGGAACAACTCGACTCACTCAGTTCTGTTGAGGGAAACAGTCACATGGCTGTGACTGCCATGCGAAACGTACAGATATTGGTGAAGCACAGCGCGAGTGCCTGCAACCCTCTGCTCAAGAGATCAGCCCCGGAACTACGTGCGGGACTGCAGTCCAACCATGGACCGGCCGACTGACCGCTCGCTGCATTTATACAAGCACATCATCACATTCCAGCACCAAAACACGTCAGCGCAGCGCACAAACTGCTGCGTCGCCACACACCAGGGGCGACCAATCGACATGTGCCTGACTACAACACGCTCCGACATGCGACTACGCGGATGGGCAGCAAGATGTCCCGGGTACCGATTGTCCTCAGGCGTTCCGTCGCTTTCCTCATATTCTCCAAGAAAAGGTCGAAATCGAAGGTTTTAAATTCTAATTCGGCCCCTTCGTTCCACGTCCTTCCCGATCCCTTGTCCACTTACTCAACTGAAGCTATGTAGTCCGAGCTACTTGCATCGTTGTTAAATAAACAACACAAACATGAGCTTACAAACAAAGGCGCCCACCGTCGACAAAAACTGAATTTAGGCTTATGTATGTAATTACTGGTTTGTCACAAGACGTTGTGAGCTGCACTGCTGTGTAGTACTGACAGCATCGCTAATGCATTTCTTTCTTTCTTTTCTTTCTTTCTTTCTTTCTTCCTCTGATTTCTCTCTCCGTAACCACTGCAGGTGCAGAGGTTACTCTTGCATCTGACTACACTCGGTGACACTCATCACATTTGGTAGGACCTCACTGCCATAATCTTTCCGGCCACACTATGGCTCTGGGGTCGACTGAGCCTTAAACAGAAATGAGTACCAGGAATACTTCCTGAGTGATAAAGGCGGCCGGTGCGTAGGCCTGACAACCTTACCACCTTCATGTGCCGATTTTCTTGAAATCTGGGAGCCTCAACCTCCTGGAACCCTCAGGGCTTGCCCAAGCCTGTAATGGATTTTTTTTACCTTAGTGTTTCCCTTTTATTTTCCTCAAATTATCCACTGTTGTACAGGGTCTAACTGAATGTGACCTATACAGGGGGTGACTTCCTGTCCTTTCGCTTAGCGCAGTTACCGGAACGCCGACACTTGCGTTACCGGAGAGACGGGGAAAACTGCCGCATTTGGAGCCATATTTGACAACCGTGTTTCAAAAACGCCAAGACACACCGCGCAAAAAGCCTGAATTATGTGAACTGGTACCTTCACAGCGATGTGTGACGGGCACACAAACCCCTCAATCGTTGTGCCTAACGCTAGCGATGAACCTTGGTTGCATCTCAGGTGGTGACGTGAACTGGTCTCCTGAAAATCCCATGTCAAAAAGGAAACTTCACCCTATAACCTGCCATGAAAGCACAGAGAGGAAGTAGCGGTATAACTCTACTCTTTCTTTAACCTCGGCGTTAGATTGGGTGGGTGGTTAACGCCACGCCCCGGCCGGTTTACTCCAAATAATGACCCTGTACCCACTGTATAGGACGCCAGTTAGGAAACTTTCGCTCTCACCGAGATTTGACCCCCGGACGCCCCAGTCCGTAGCATGTCGCTATACGGACTGCGCTATCGCGGCCCACGAAAACCCCGTGCCATTCCGTATCATGCTGCGGCTCTGTGCTGTCAGCACACGCACGATGACAGGGCCCATTTGTTTATTTCCTCACACCATACGTACTATATACATGGTGGCGCCATTACGTGTCTGTTGGTTACTTTGACAGTACTTTTGGTGACAGCGGGCGGTGACATTCTCGCTTGCCTTATCTCAACTCGCGCAGCTTTTATTTGTAGGGCATTTACAGGAATAATCATACTTTGCACGAAGGTGGGCTGAGGGGCATTCAGAATGCAGTGTCTGGATTTCCTCCTGCAGGACTTCGACGTGCAACGAGCAGCGTGTCTGCGGGGAAGGAAAAAAACAACTCCTCCTTCAAATACGAGCCCAAAGCCAACAGCAGCGCAAAACAGTGCAAACAGAAGCGTGAACGACTCAAGGGAAAACTGGGACAGCAGTGGGAAGTGACCAAATAAACGGGTGAGACACGATAGTGACCCTGTGCACTACGGTATGACGTCACAGCTGCGCTGCGTATGAGCGTCACGAACTAAAAAAAGTTCCTAGAAAGACCGCTTGATAAGGTAAGTAGGGCTACTGCCTCGAAATCGACTTTTATCTGCAGCGGTCGGGGTCGCAGTAATGATTGAGTCATAGATACCGGTCGACTGCTGCCGAAGGTGGTACAGCACTGCCACTCGCGTCTGTCTGCTAGAAGCCACTGGTACGCGGGGACAACTGCCATGTTTATGCTTGCGACAGACATACAGATACGGACACGCGCACAGTGCCAGTGACTAGCACAGGATGTTCTGCACACAGTATTAATGGGCCTTCGGGTAACGTGGAAGGCAAGAATTTTATTCCTCAGCTTACACACTATCAGTTTCTCAAAGAGTCCGCTGATGTTTTAACAAGAGACAAGACAAACCTACATGTGCAATGGCTTCCAGACATCGTCAGTGGAGCCATAACTCTCTCTCCACACACACACAACTTGGCGGTCAATACACGGACAAGGAACACAAAGCAGTGAGGGATGTAACCTCGCACGAACACAACGACGAAGTGTTCTGTTTGCACTGGCTGTTTCCCTTTCTACTCCAACCTGTGGTTCTTCCATTCGCTGTTTCCCTGTTCATTTCCTTTGCCTTGTCGCTAGTCCCCATTTCCCTCCGTATTTTTCTTTCAATTGGCCCTTTAAGCGGCCCTACAATGTGGCAGTACATATATATATATATGCAATGCTGCTCCAGTTCAGACAGAGCAATGCTTTCTGGAAGGCTGCCAGATTTCGCCCTTTCGTCCTTCTGATAGTGATATAGAGATGCAGATGAGTGTGAAGCATTGGCGGAATAATACTGACAAGAGGAAAAACCTGTCCCACTATCATAGGCGTAACATGGGTGGAGAGGAACAAGAGGGGCAAATGCCCCACCCCCAAAATGTTTTCTACGTAAGAACAGTTTTCTTTTTATGGATGCTGAGTTGAAGAGGGGCAAATTTAAAAAGTTGGGATAAGTGGGGGGAAAGGGGTGTACGTATGTTAAGGGCCGGTTCAGAACCTTTCTTACCTGGTCCCTGTATGTGGTGGGTCGGGATGGCTCAGCCGTTATAGCGACTGAGTCATCTGAGTTGAATGTTAAACTGGTGGTACATATAGTAGCCAGTTGGTGTTACAGGGTTAAACCTTACATAATTAACAAATCGCACAACGCCTCTCCAATATCCCAGGGATATCCTGTCACATCAAGAACAGTTACACAGCGCTGCAGGAAGCTATTGATGTCACGCGCCACGCGCCGGAAGAAGCCAATTGCATCTCCACGTAGTCTACAGCATATGCTTGCCCACACACACACACACACACACACACGCAGAGTCTACAGATAGCGGCCGATAAGACAGCTCCTTGCCAACGAACTGTACGCAGCTGTCACGCAGAGCACCAACGGCAGTTTTAAACAGACGCAGTCTGTCCACATATCTGCAGGACTTCGGCAGTTCGTTTCTTGGCTAAAACAAGACAGGCTATGAACGTATAACGTAACATTCAGGAGCGTTCGTGCAACCATTTTTGCAGTGGGAAAGTAATGACTACTACATACTCTGAGCGTGTCTGTAGCCTTAGGCATACAGTAAGCAAAGCACATGCGCCATATTGTCACCTGTGGCCTGTCCGAATCTACAATATTTTTCCACATTATCTCAAACAGCACGATTTTCGGGGAAAAAAAAGTTACTGAACATAAAATGTGCTCTTTATCAACAACTTATGTCAGAAACATTTCTCATTCTAAGAAGAATTTAGCGATATATAATCAAACATGTATATAGGTTTTCAAGTAAAGTAACCCTATTCTTGTCAGATTTTAACGAAACTCGAATTTTCTAAGCAATTTTCCGAAAACGCTCAAATCGAATTTCACGAAAACCCGCTAAGCAGTTCAAGAATTTTTTACATGCTGACAGTAACCGCCGAGGGGAGCGTTTCTGCGCCTGCGTCAAGCGATGTTGCGCTGTATAAATGAACCGCACAGTACGGCGTACCGAACAGGTATGACTGCCGTTTGAAACCGAGATTTACTGAACTGAGAGCATCCGTACATTGTTCGTTCTTTGAGGCTAAGAAAAACCAGTCAGTTAATGCTGTATATGGAAATAATCGCTGTTTGTTCTGAGATCTACACAAAACACATAAATACACTGTGTGGGCAGAAGGTGGAACTGTTGAATGTCAAACTGGTGGAACATACAGTGACCACTGGCCTACAAAGGGTTAAATCTCGGTTATAAAAGCCAGTCAGCTAATGTTGTATAGGGAAATAATCGCTGTTTGTTCTGAGATCCACACAAAACACATAAATACACTCTGTGGGCAGAATGTGGAACTGTTGAATGTCAAACTGGTGGAACATACAGTTACCACTGGCCTACAAAGGGTTAAATCTCGGTTATAAAAGCCAGTCAGCTAATGTTGTATATGGAAATAATCGCTGTTTGTTCTGAGATCCACACAAAACACATAAATACACTGTGTGGGCAGAACGTGGAACTGTTGAATGTCAAACTGGTGGTACATATAGTGACCACTGGCCTACAGAGGGTTAAATCTTGGTTATAAAAGCCAGTCAGCTAATGTTGTATAGGGAAATAATCGCTGTTTGTTCTGAGATCCACACAAAACACATAAATACACTGTGTGGGCAGAACGTGGAACTGTTGAATGTCAAACTGGTGGTACATATAGCGACCACTGGCCTACAAAGGATTAAATCTCGGTTAAAAAAAGCCAGTCAGCTAATGTTGTATAGGGAAATAATCGCTGTTCGTGCTGAGATCCACACAAAACACATAAATACACTGTGTGGGCAGAACGTGAAACTGTTGAATGTCAAACTGGTGGAATATACAGTGACCACTGGTCTACAAAGGGTTAAATCTCGGTTATAAAAACCAGTCAGTTAATGCGCTATAGGGAAATAATCGCTGTTTGTTCTGAGATCTACACTTCTTCTTAGTGCGGCTCTACAACTCTTAGTGCAGAGTTTTGGCCTTCTCAGCCACTTCCTTCCATTTCTTCTATCCTGGACAAAGGTCTTCCAATTTGGCACTTTTAACCTCTGTACATCTTTTTTAACATCATCCTCCCAGCGTATCATTGGTGTCCTCATTGGTCTCTTTGAACTGAGTTTCCAGGGGTGTATTGTTTTGACCATTCTTGTTTCTTGCATTCTTTCGATATGACCGTACCATCCTAGCCCTTGCACTCTGCCGAAGTTTATTATGTTCTTATATTTTATTATTTTATCCAATTCCTGATTATTTTTTATTCTCCAGGATCCATTTCATAGGTAGGGCCAAATATTTTCCTCAAAATTTTCCTTTCAAAAACCATTAGTCTATTGGTTATTGTTTCTTTTAAAATCCGCGTTTCGCAAGCATATGTGACTACTGATCTAATTACTGAGAAGCACAATTTCAGTTTCGCGTTTTTAGATATAAGCTTGCTTTGCAAAGAAGGCTTATTTCCTAGACCAATTCGTTCCTTTATTTCCTCTTCTATTGTACTGTCTGTATTTACAGTCGACCCAAGATATTTAAATGATCTAACTTGTTCAATTTCTTTGTTTTCAATATTGATGGCTTTTAATTGGTCTTGTCTCCTGGAACATTTCAGATATTTTGTTTTGTGTACATTTACTGTTAGGCCATATTTTAGAGATTCATTTTTCAGTTTT
>Ga0123352_10010035_pt1 | contig 14854 bp, 8 predicted proteins | sample TergutLab28metaG_FD_89700 | JGI IMG/M metagenome (GOLD analysis project Ga0123352, IMG submission 89700) | Labiotermes labralis P1 segment gut microbial communities from Petit-Saut dam, French Guiana - Lab288 P1 | ecosystem: Host-associated > Arthropoda: Insects > Digestive system > Gut ... | reverse complement strand
GTTGACACCCATCATCAGAAGCTCGTACAGCTGTAATTACAGCTTCTGGTATTGATTAACTGCAATGAATAAAATTTATGTAATTTAATAATTGTCCAACAAGAAACGACTGTATTCAGTTTATTACATTTCTGTAGGCAGCTCTACATGTTTCGGGTGTTGACATCCATCATCAGGAGCTCGTACAACTGTAATTACATCTTCTGGTATTGATTAACCAGATCTACTACCATCGGCTCTCGTTGTTGAGTTGGAACTGATTCATTTGTACCGTACGGTTAGAACTCCAACATGCTTCGACCAGATTTATTGGCCATCTTCAGGGAGGGATTTTTAACTTAGAATTATCACACTTGGATACAAATTTTGTGTTTACAATTATTAAATTATTAAAACTGGGTTGTATTTAAAATACAGATGGAATACAATTTAAAAACAATTGCGTACAATGTACAATTAAATATATTACGAAATTATATTTTGTGTTCAAACATTTATGTATTCCGTTTTTTTTTTTTTGTTTGTGTAGTACTTTTTTGGAGCTGTGACTGGGACGAATAAAAACTTATTGTAAATTTAAAGGCATGTAAATATATATGTATTTATGTATGTGTGTATTTATTACGACATCTGCTTGACAAAACCTTTTTTTTTGCCTTTAAATTTAGATTATAAATACAGGCCGATTTTAATAATTTAATGCCTGTAAACACAACGACATTTGTTACCACATGAGACAATTCTAAGTTGAAACGTCGATGCATATGACTCCCTGAAGATGCCCAATAAATCTGGCCGAAACATGTTGTAGATCTAACTAGAAACAAAAAGGAGTATTTTGCAAGGAATTGGTATTGATTCTTTGTGAATTCCGCATTTTGTTCACAGGGTATTTGTATGTTTTGTAGAATCTCAATCAGCATACACACACTGTTCGTTGTTATAGAGATTCGGTACGTTTTATTGGAATTAAAAACCGAATTCGATATTATTATAAAACCACCAACAAATGCACATTTTAACAGTATCTTATATACATAGCATGCCCCATGCATGTTTCAGCCACACACCGACAACCGTTTCATCTCTAAACTACAATATGTAATTTTATCTACCTGTGTATTAAGAATTTCGCACAAAAAATATATTTCTTTAATTTCAGTATGGTGGCATTCTACATAATAGCTACATAAAACTTTTATCTGTATTTTATATTTTGATATATATATTTTATACAACACATTTTAAAATTTAGTAGCTTATATCTATGTTTTTGTTTTAAAAAAATGTCGTTATATTTCTTTTGTAATGCTCTTCCGTGAGGATGTAGGAGGCATGCTGTGTATAAAGGTAAAATGATCCCGTTACAGGCCCGGTTTGGCCCAGAGGGTGGGTAGAGGTATAGCTCTATTCTTCCATGACCGCAGCACTAGAAGAGAGTGAGTGGTTAGCAGCACGCCCCGGCCGCACTTTACCCCCGGGATATATCATGTACCCATTGTACAGGAGGCTTGGTGGGCTCCAGGGCCAGTCTGGATAGGCGGAAAATCTCATCCTCGCCGGGATTCGATCCTGGGCCGTCCAGTCCGTAGTCAGTCGCTATACCGACTGAGCCCACATACTGTGTGTAAAATATACGATAATCTTAAACGATCATAAGCTTTTGTTGGTTCTATCACCATATCCAATCAGATAACGCAGGGTCGTGGATTATTTTAAAAAAACAGAAGTTTCAGATATCCTTTAAGCGAACTTCAAGCTTAAAATTGCAAAATTAAAATGCAATGCGACATTTTACACAGAAGACGGCGCCAAAGCAAACCAACCTACTAATATATTTTTAGTACCTCACTGCCCCTTTAAAATCCCTGTTTTCGTTCATGCGTGTATGTAAGTAGGGTTTATGCTTAACCCAAATGGACAGAACAACAATAAGCAATGAAGACTGCAGCTTTTCACGAACAGCCAAATAGAATGTGTTGGACCCGGCAGTAAATTTTAGAACCTTTCCTGTATTATAAATCCATTTTATTTTATTTCCAACGGCAGAGTGGAATGTACAACATGGTGGAATGCCCTCCTCTCCAACATTCAGAACTCCGCGGTTCTCCGGATTTGAGCCAGGTGAATTCAACGACACACACTTCGGAATTTCCTCCCCAAGTTCCATCCACCGCCCATGTTTTTTCTTCATCGACAGCCATAGAAGAAGATTCCTACATAAACTTCAGTTCACGCAACGTTACTTTAAAAAATGAGGAAGTATTTCCGTCCGTCAGTACTGTCAAATCGTTACTATACATCACAGGAGAGAGAGAAAGTAGAGGCGGGTGATCTGCAAATTGTGGTGCGCGGAATCACGTAAGCATGACGATGAAAAAAACATACGTATTACATAGCCGATCCCGGTGGCCGCGCGGTCTAAGGTCTAAGTCTGTGGTCGCTCGATTTCTGGGATTATGGGTTCGAATCCTGCCGGAGCATGTACGTGTCTATTGTAAATGCTGTGTGTTGTCAGGTCATCGGGCTGATCAATTGTCCCATCGAGTGTGTTGTGTCTTAATTGAGTGTGATCCCGAAACCTCAACAGTGAGGCGATCTAAGCCAGAGTAGAAATTCTGAGCCACAGGAAAAAAAAATACATATTAGATAACAATTGTTACGTAATATTGTACGATCAGAATCCGTTCAGATATTTCTATATTCTCTATTTCTTTTCCTGCTAAGAAAGCAATATAAACTTCACCTAACGAAGGTCAGATGTGAACAACACAGATTTTATGAATTTAAACAAAACTTAAATCTTAACAGTAAAGGTAAAGGTAAAGCAGTCCCGTTACAGGCCTGGAGTGGCCCAGAGGGTTCCAGGAAGTTACGGTTCCCAGATTTCATGGCAACGGCACAGGATGGTGGTAAGGTTGTCAGCCTTACGCGCCGGCCGCCTTTACCCCCAGGAAATACTCCCGGTACTCATTTCTGTTAGAGGCTGAAGCAACCCCAGGGCCACAGTGCGATCGGAAGGATTTTATGTCAATGAAAAATCCACTGACACAAGCTGGGATCGAACCAGCGACCTTCCGATTTGTAGCATAGCACCTTAACCACTGTGCTAAACGAAATGTGTACTTCCACTCCTACACACTTATTCGTATTACTAATAACCTCTTAATTTTTTCTTCTTGTTTATCAGTCTTTAATAATTCATATTTAATTACCTTTATGGCCGGAGGATCTCAGTTTACGCTATTTTTTTCTGCTTGGCATAAAAGACCAAACTTCCCGTTCGTAATTACAATGGCTTTGTTTCATATCATACAAATATTTACATCCTGGCGCACTTTAAGCATAGTAGTGAGGGCAAACACTGACGTTTCTTAAATCCAAGATGTTCGCAAAGCGCATATCGCTCATTTGCGACAATTTGCGTCAAGAGTGTCACAAATCAAAATCTGTGATTTCAGGAGAACATTTTAAAGGTTTTAAAGTTTTTTATTTTATTTTACTTTAATTATCAATCACAAAACATCGCTACACCGTTTCCTGTGTGCTAATGCGCTGCCCCATTTGGCGGCGGTCTAGGAGACGTCTAGCGACGCTTCCTTAGTGTACCTCGTCAAACGTCAATCTTCGTTTTAAGCACCTGTTGTTTGGCGGGTGCACTAATGGTCCCATGAGAGGGTTTGGGTGCGAGTCCAGGGCCGTGCGATGGGTAGCTGTCCGTTCCCGGAAAACAGGTTTTAAAGTGCTGTAATTTTCTATGAGTGCAACGACTACACAACTGCTCTCCAGCGGCGTGTTTTGCAAACTGCGTTATGACACTATACCCCTTCGAAGTGCATCTGCAAACGTTTCTTTGTATATCAATAAATCAAAAATATCAAAATTTTGAGTTGTGACACAAGTGTCGCAAATGAGCGATATGAATTACACATCTACGAAGCTTGAGTCAAATAGTGATAAAAATTATGCCACAATGACATAACACAGTGCTGAAACTACAGAATTTCTTGTAATTAATTCGTAAAAGCACATCTTGTACATAACAACATTAAAGTTCCTCTGCGCACCGCAACATCTGCACGCGTAAGAGATTTAAGGCTTTCGCCCCGATATAGTCGAGGCTTTCGTTTTTCTGGGATGTTACGCGGCTAAGGTTTGTAGTTGTTTCCCACTGTAGGGAGAACCTGTCTGTCCCGTCTTGAAGGGTCAAGCAGTCAAAGTTAACCAACTCGAAATCTACGGTCAAATCTACGTCGCTCAACAACCCAGCTGGGTGAAGGCTTCTTCTCTACGCATTTCCGACGCCCGGAACCTTTCAGGAATTAGATTTATTCCAGGTTCAAGGCGATTCGATGCCTTTTAATTAACTAATTAATTATCGAACCGCACACGCACGGTACCGGACTTGCTTCCAAAAACATTACCAGTCTATAGACCAAATACACGTGAAATGTAACCGCTCTAATTACAGTATATCTTCGCTACTCTGCATTGACTCGCTCTGAGTCTCGATACAACCTAAAGTCACCGTACGGCGGGCAAATGGAGTGAGTAGCTTCCAGTGAAAGATGCGTATCCAGATCCACATAAATATTCACAACGAGAGTTCAATTACAATTTGAACAAATTATATATTGCTATTGAAATAGATTAAAAATTGATGGTGACCCAGGACCAAAACCTGTCGGAAATGCATACGCAAATAAACAAAGATGTGCTTTGTGTGCCATAAGGATACATTATTAATTGCGGTTAAATAGGGTACGATTTCTATTGACGCGTTCAAGTTCAAGATATTACACTTTACAAAAGTAACCAGTAAACTCCAATAAACATTCCTTTTATCAAGAACATAATATTTGCCAAGTCAGTAAAACGTTTAACCCCACTTCCTAACAATCCTGAAGTGGGTCTCTTTAGCCTTTTATAATTTTCCGCCAGACAATCTCTTCTGAGCCACATAAACATAATTCATGTCCTCAATACCAGTTTCTTCAATAGCCTCTCATTTACCTATGTCTATTTTTGCAAACACTCTCTCAAGCCTTCACGTTTCCCGAGTAAACCTCATCAAAATAAACTCGTAATGTCAGCCCATCCCAGCTACCAGCTGTGCTCATCTCATTTTCCTTGATTTGAGTATGATGATGATGATATAATAATAATAGTAATAATAATAATTTACTAAATGTATACCCAAATATTTTATGGTTGTACGTTTTGTATGTTTTTGTTTAATTTGGTAATTATATATTTTTATTTTTATGTTTATGTATTCTTATTGCTATGTACTTTCTGTTCTGCATATTCTGTTTTCATCATGCCAACTGGCACTCTTCGGCTATCCTGACTGAGGTTTTTCCGTGCTGTTTCCTCAGCTCTAAGGCAAATGTCAAGGTATAACTAGCAAATACGGGGCACGGCCCGCATTCTTCACAATTAGGCGATAATTTTTCGCCGTTAGTTCATAGTCAATTTTAGTTTGACCAATCTGGGTTCAAATCCCAGGAAGCCTTCCAACCAAAGTAGTAAATTGTGTTGTTCTACACGTATGTATGGTTTGTGTTTAAATGTGTACTGTACTACTGTCACCGGGTGTCAACCCACTTGCAGTTAACAAATTTATCATACATCATATATGCCAAAATTATTCTGATTACAAAGTTTTCTATTCCCTTAAATACACTAAATTATCTTCATCTTTATAGCATCATTTTTAAACAGAATCCTCCCCTTTAATGAAGATATACGAAAGCTTTAGCTTTTCAATTCCAACTCTTGCCATTACTTCTCTATTCTAAACGCTAAGTCATTTTAAATGGCATCGCATTTCTTTGACATGAAACAAAGCTGCGAGCGTCCTTTGTACCGTAAAGATGACGTGTGACCCTTTATGTTCATTAATTTATTTCTGAAAAATCCAACAAAAAGTGGCGAATGTTACAATGAAGTGGAAGTTTTGCATTGGAACTGCGTCTTCATTCTCGTTAAGAACCCTCACAAATTAACGAGTACATTTCCTATGCTTTCCACATAAACATGCTGCTACCTGCTGCTAGTCTGGCCAGGCTAACTGCAGGTAGAAGTAATCATGGATCAAAGTAGGCAGTAATGGCCTGACAAATACCTGACATTGTATGTGCAGTTTTGAGATCCTGATAATGGACGGAAAAACCGTCTGAAACATGTAGCGTCTTACAGAAATAAATTGTGAAACGTTGTATCTTGTTGGTTGTATTCTGCGAATGATTAGCGATGCACGGACCTATGAATGTTAACTATATATATATATACATTTGTCTGTTTCAGAAAATAGGTACTAAAACTGTGGCAGAGCTTTATCACTTTGCAAATATTTTACAAAATAATTCCACGGGGAGAAGTACTTCTTGAGAAGCTGACAGTTCTTTGGCCAGTCAAAGAATTCCCAGCATTTTACCTAAGCCAAAAGTCCATTACCACTTTCACAAGACCCCACCATCTGTCCTTATCCTGAAGCAGTTAGCCCAATCAGATTTCTTAAAAGCATACCTTAATGTTATCCTTCAACGCACGCCAAAGTGTTCCAATTGATCTCTTTCCTTCGCTTTCCCCTACAAAACCTTTACGCACATCTTTTCTCTCCCACCATTGCAACTCATACTTACTTACTCCATGGTGAAGAGTCCTTCTTGAGAAGCTAACTGGTTTGCAGCTAGTCAAGAAATTCCCCGCATTTTATGGAGCCTGAAGGTTCATTACCGCACTCACACCAAAAATTTAAAGATTAAGTTATATAGAACTATAATTTTGCCGGTTGTTTTGTATTGGTGTGAAACTTGGTCGCTGACATTGAGGGAGGAAAGGGAGCTGAGGGTATTTGAGAATATGATGTTCAGGATAATATTTGGACCTAGGAGGGACGGTGTAACGGGGGAATGGAGGAGATTGCTTAACGAGGAGCTAAATGATCTGTACTCCTCACCCAATATTGTGCGGGTGATAAAATCGAGAAGAATGAGATGGGCTGAGCATGTGGCGCGTATGGGTGAGGAGAGGGGGTGTATAGGGTCTTGGTTGGGAAACCGGAGGGAAAGAGACCATTGGGGAGACCTAGGCGTAGATGGGTGGATAATATTAGGATAGATATCCATTGCAACACATACCTGTTCTAAAATAAGAGGCAGGCTTAGCAGAAAGTTTAAACTTAACGTTTACCATCCCGAAGTGTTTGAATTATACAAACAAATTAAAGGATTATAACAATCAAACACAACAGTATTTTATAGTGTTCTTAAATACAACAATATGGGCTACATGTTTCGACTCGCTATCGAGTCATCTTCAGGCCCTCAATTTGTAGATCCGGTAGATCCAGTAAACGTTTGTATGTCTGGATCTACATCTTGAGGGCCTGAAGAAGACTCAATAGTGAGTCGAAACATGTAGCACATATTGTTATATTTAAGAACACTATAAAATACTGTTGTGTTTGATTGTTGTAATTCTTTCCTTTATTTATTAGCAGAAAGTTTGTTCATTAAACACATAATACAGAACAGAGGAACATCTGATGGATTAATGTTTTTCGCTGTTGCGAACGATGAACGGATTTGTGTATGTGTGGGTCTTGATTTCCCGTTACAACGGAAGAACACTACACGTTTTCAAAGTGCTGAGCTACAGAGGATATTTGAATCGACAGGAGGAAGTAGCAGGTGGATAGAGAAAATTACACGGTGAAGCTTTACCTTCTGCGTTCTTCGCCTAGTATCATTAGGGTTATCAATTCAAGGAGTGTGAGATGGATGAGCCACGTATCTCGCTTCTGGGAGAAGAGAACATGCTCGGAATTGGAGACGGAAACATTCCGGGGACGACAAACACGTCAGACAACTTGATCAACTACACGCGCCATCTGCTGTAACAATTAAAATCTCCACATTTTGCCAACGCGGTGTGTTTGTTCGGCAAAATTGTCGCAATTATATCCATTATTTCCCCACACAGCATTTACAAGTTTCTTGTTATAATGGAAGCGAGGTGTGTTCTCTGTGAGTTACGGAAGACACTTCATACACAATTCAGACGCACTTCAACCTAAATAAGGTACAATCTGATTTTGAAAGCCTACATTAGCAGATGCCTTGTATGCAGAAATACTGTATCCTTTATACACACAACTAAAGGTACGGGTCGCCGGTCCTAATGACCGCGCGGTCGAAGGTGTAGGTCTGCGATCGTTCGCCTGCTGAGGTTGTGGGCTCGAATCCTATCGGGGGCATGGATATCTGTCTGTTGTGGGTGTTGTGTGTTGTCAGGTAGAGATCTCCGCGACGAACTGATCCCTCGTCGAGAGAAGACCTATCGAATGTGGTGCGTCGTTGTGTGTGATCTAGAAACCTCGTAATTGAGGAGGCCATGGCCCACCGGGAGATGTTGCGCCCAAAAAAAAAAAGAACCTCGGCTCTAGGAGTTGGGTGGCCAGCACCACACCCCGGCCGCTTCATCCTCAGTAAAGAGACCAGGTACCGATTTTACGGAGGGCAGGGTGGAAATCGGGGCAGGTCTGGTCGGGTGCGGAAAATATCGCCCCTACCGGGACTTGATTCCCAGACAGTCCAGCCCCTAGCGTAGTCGCTACACCTACTACACTATCCCAGCCGTCACACACACACACGTAGGCCTACCAATGCAAATAGCACTTCACATGCTAAGTCCCCTTCAAAGCAAATTTAATTAAATGTGTTAATTTGACAAGGACCAAGACACTGGACACATCTCACGATGAAGCACTGCAATGGTGAGATAAACTACTACAACCCACCCGACCTCATCAGTCGTTTTGCGTATCTTAATCCCAAGGAATCTAAGTGTTCTAAGTGGCGGAACAGTAATTTCAAAAATAACTGGACACTATTAATATTATTTAGTGGGCTGGGTAGCTCAGTCGGCATAGCAACTGGTTATGGGCTGGACGGTCCGGGGATCGAATCCCGGTGGAGGCGAGATTTTCCGCATCTGTCCAGACCGGCCCTGGGGTCCACCCAGCCTCCTGTACAATGGGTACCGGGTCTTTCACGGGGGTAAAGAGCGGCCGGGGTGTAATCCTGTCCCCTCACCCCTTCTAGTACGAGGTCAAGAAAGAGTAGAGCTATACCTCTACTCCCTCTATGGGCCGTACGGACTGTACGGGGTCTCAGTGCCTATACAAGGGTGAACTTTACTTTTACCTTAATATTATTTACATTATTTCACGATTGTTGGAATTTACAAATGTGTTGGATGCATGGATGCGCCTTTGAAAAACGTTATGCACTACTAGCTTCTTTATCACGTACACAACTTGTCACCTCCAGGGTTAAAACAGACTCCTTGCTTGAGTTAGGTATCTAAAACTCGAACAGTTCCAGTTTCGTCCCCTTTAAATATTCTTACTGTTCCCGATTGGCTAAATGTTAAATTTCACTACTTCCTAATAGGTCCAAAGTCAAAATTGTGAATACTTTAACTCCATTGACTCCCATTTATGTAACGTTGTTTCATTGTCGTCAACCGTGCGAACTCTTTCGCCCGGCTTACCGGTTTCTCTGATGTGCAGTCGTGATTAATATGGTATCCTTCCTAGCAAGATATAAGATGTCCACAAGCTATCAAAATTTACAACGTCAAATGTTCAAAAAAAATCCATAAGCCATCAATTTTGACACTGACAAACGGCGACCTCCTAGCTCACTATATCCGCCACAAACTGTCTCTGTCCCTGTAAGCTGCTATACAGACTCGTCACAATTCCCCTTTCACCATTAACTAAATTACTGGCTTTAAACAGATCTGTCCTGTCTACCAAATGTACAATTTGGACACCTAATAAAGGACTTAAGTTGTCCAAATTGTACATTTGGTGGACTTAAGTTGAGGAGAATATTTCGACCTAGGAGGGACGAAGTAACGGAGGAATGGAGGAGATTGCAATATTGTGCGGGTGATAAAATCGAGAAGAATGAGATGGGCTGGGCATGTGGCGCGTATGGGTGAGGAGAGGGAGGTGTATAGGGTCTTGCAGGAGAAACCAGAGGGAAGGAGACCACTGGGGAGACCTAGGCGTAGATGGGTGGATAATATTAGGATGGATCTGCAGGGGGTGGGATGTGTGTATATGGACTGGATTGGGCTGGCCCAGGATAGAGACAGGTGGCGGACGCTTGTGAGTGCGTTAATGAACCTTCGGGTTCCGTGAAATGCGGGGAATTTCTTGACTAGCTGCAAATCAGTCAGCTTCTCAAGGAGGACTGTGCACCATGGAGTATTAAAGGACTTAAACTCCATATGCCGGTTATACTACTTTAAATAATAAAGCCATTGCTCCGAGTGAGACGAACAGATTGTCAATTAAAGTGTCACTTAAAAGTATTTTCAATCCTCAAACGGTTAAAATATAAATTTTACATCTTTATCGTTGCACCGTGCATTTCGTACAGTCATTCAATCAGCACACCAACTGATGCACATACATACAATTTTTCACATTAAAACATTTAAAATCGCTCCAACATGTTTCGATCCTAAGATCATCTTCAGGGAGCTACACTGTTCCTTGCTAAAGTCACATTTTTAGAAACACTCACTAATTAATCGGTGAGTGTTTTTAAAGTGAGTCAGCTCCCTGAAGATGATTTTAGGATCTAAACATGTTGGAGCGATTTTATAGTTTTAATGCAAAAAATTGTATGTATGTGCATTAGTTGGTGTTCTGATTGAATAAATTTTACATTTTAAACGTGTAAATTCTTGCATTAGAAGTCAAACGATGACGCCAACATTCGAGATCATTAAATGACTGTCACATTCTTGAAGTGCATGAAGCTCGCAGTTTATGCCGACACGCTCTCCCGAAATAACGGTTACCAGCTGCCAACCTAAGCCGTCTAACGTCCACACAAGACAATTGACACTGTTTCCACGTGTTTAATCGAATAGGAAACTCGACCATCCCCTACAAATTACCATCTCAATACTGAGACACATCCGGCGGAACTGAACCCTGACTGTAATGCCGGCTGACTGCATGATATATTCTCGGGCAGCAAGGGCCCTGAACATTCAAATCTTCAGCGACATTACGCACGGTCGAATGCTAATTAGCTTAGCAATCCGCTCCGAGATATATTACCACTGTGCGTTGTCCGACAATTCAAAAAAAAATCCGTCATCTATGGTCTAGACACCCGGACATCTAGAACACTGGAACGCAAATTACGTTATTTCGAAAAGTCTGGAACCGCTCAGTCAGTGACGCGACGTCATATCGTGGAAGAAAGGTGTCTTCAGCAACATCCTTGGTAAAATCACGAAATTCTCGTTTTAAATTACACGCATTATACTTCAAAATTCATAAACAATGTTGCGGAAACCCAAAAGCCACAAAAAAATCCTGCTTTTAAAATCGAAGGAAGGATAGAAATGATGGGAAGAAGAGGAAGGAGGCGTAAGCAGCTACTGAATGACCTTAAGGAAAGGAGACAAAAATAAGGTAAGTCAGTCCCATTACAGGACCGAGGTGCCCAGAGGGTTCCAGGAAGTTACGGTTCCCAGATTACGTGACAATGGCCCAGGATGGTGGTAAGGTTGTCAGCCTTACGCACCGGCCGCTTTTACCCCCCAGGAAATACTCCTGGTAATCATTTCTGTTAGAGGGTGAGTCGACCCCAGGGCCATAGTGCGATCGGAAGGATTTTATGTCAATAAAAGTTCCAATGACATCTGGAATCGAACTAGCGACCTTCCGATTTTAGCACAGCACCTTAACCACTGTGCTACCGCGGTGCACAAGAAAAAGAGAGGATACTGTAATTTGAAAAAACGAAGCACTAGATCCTATTGTTTGCACGGCTCGCTTTCAAAGAGGTTATGGGCCTGTCGTAGGACACACTACAGATTGAATGAAAGCCGAAGATCCATAATCTTGGTCACAAATGTCAAATAATTAAACTCCGGCCAGAATAATTTAAATTCAATTTCTATTTTCACAAAATACTTCCCATAGACCAATTTCAATATCCTACAGGTGGCCTTATAACTAAAGGCTTCAAATAACAACTTCACTTGATTTAACTCCTCCTCCAGACCTGTGTCACATCTCAGGCAGTGTGTCGCTGGCTTCCATAAAACCTTCAAGTTTGTTGATGGCGGTGAGTGACTGAAGACACGTCTCTTGGAGTACGTTGTTTATCCACCGCCAGTTCTCAGTCCACAGATGCTCCATATTCATTCATACATCATCCAAGCTAGTACAATAGACGCATTAGCGGCTGCAGCAACAACGGTATCGGGGTCATTCCACCCCATTAATAAAAAAAATAAACCACTTCCCCATGAATTTGGTCCGAACCCTCTCGAATTAATCATCCTAACAAGACTACGTGAAACGCACAAACAAGTTATGAAGTAGATTCCACGTCTTCCGGCATGGCACGCCGTGTCAGCCATTCGACATGGCGCAGAATCTCAGCAAACCTGAATCTTCAATAACAACTCTGCGAGAACCCCGTACCTCAAATCTTAAGTAATGTATATTAATTCTAAGATACACAGCTGTTAAAGTCTGCGTATAGATTAGGAGCCTCTAACTTCCTCTGAAATATGAGAACTGCACTCTTCTGGATTATTACGCGAATACTGGTAATTTTTCAGCGACGTTTCAGGACAACCTATCGGTCCCGTCTTCAAAATACTGGCTGCGTAATAACACAAAAAGCGCTTGTTCAGGAGTATACCCATTTTTTCAATAGAGAGAAATCCCCCAGTAGTACAATAACTCTAGCCCTCTTGCATTTCGCGTGTTGCTGTTGGATGGGGAATGTGAACAGTGCTGTTCGTACAGTAGGAGCGAAGAGAAGGAAATCTCCTAGCGGTGACAGAGATGCGAGGGAAGTTTTGTATGAAAAGAATTTCGTTCATGTGTTGAAAGATGGGGTGTGAAGGAAGAATATAAAGGAGTGCCTACTTTAAAAGTTATTATGAAAATTTCGAAGTAGAACGTACAGTTCCGGCTTACCAGGCTACAAAAAAATGAAGAACTTGTGCTGTAGTAATAGTTCGTTGGATGTTTCGACGTAACATAAAATGGTACTATTGTAACCACTCACAGTCTTATCAACTTTCTTGGCCACCACTGTTTTGGGGACCAGTCGAAGATCCGGACCGGCCATGGAGCACAACCAGCGTCCAAATCAATGGGTAAAACAGCTGGGATATGAGGCTTACCGTCAACTTTCATGGTGCCTAGGTCAAGAATAAGTGGAGCTATACCTCCACTACCTCATACGCCTTAATTGCGTGCGCGGGACTTTGCCATTACTTTACTGTTCGTTATGTCACTATCAATGATGGGATGGTGGGATTTCAAGGAGTTGAGATATCCCACAAGTAAGGCAAGTGGTAAAGTTAAGCACCACTCGGGCGGAAATCAAGTTCGTGTTCAACAAGGCTGGTCAAAAGAAGGTAAGGGAACTTCGGCGAAAATGAATAAAGGGACTGTTCAGTCCGTGGAAGCGGGATTTTCTGTTCTGTCGCTCCTTAGAAAAGGGAAGGATATGCAGTATATGAAATTCCGAGCAAACACGGGACACCAACGCGTATAACATCCCAGAAGATCAAAGTGTTGTAAGCTTTATAACACAGTAGGCCTACACATTCACGCAAAGCATTGCAAATATACTGCGCTTGTGGCTTTCTGACGAAAGACGGCCACAAAAACGTAGAGCTGTCTCTGTCTACACCACAAGGGCATTTAAGGGGGGGCAGATGCGTAATTTCACTGCTTCTGAACCCCGGAGCGAGATGGAGACAAGAGCTTCAATTCATGATCCGGATGTTTCACCCCCGGGGAGAGAAAACCGGTATCCACAGGATAGGTGAGATGGGCTTCTGAGCTAATCTCGACGGTTCTTTAAAAGAGAAATTGTCTTTCTTCTGCCGCGATTCGAACCTCGGACCGTCCAGACCGCAGGCAGTTGCTATACCGAGTGCACAAACCCGGCTATCACACTGTCAATTGTGTTTTTACCTTAACTCTTATTTAAATCTGGCAGCACTCAGTACTTCATGATTTGTCAAAGAAAATTTCCTGCATTATGGTCTCAATTATCTGACCTAAATGGAAACGATATGTTGTAGGATTATCGAAATTATAGAATAATTCGAGATTTCGTGGAAAAACCAGCATTGTAAAAATCTCAGAATTCATCCATGCATTCGTCTGGTTTTTTGAAAAATTATGATATTTTAGTATTTTCAACAAATGTGATTTTCAGTTTGTTGTAACCAATAGCGTTGCCACAGGCAACAAAATTGTAAACAGCACGTCATATGCCTATGTCGGATTAGCGGAATGTCGGATAACCGAAGGCCGGATATTCGGATGTCTGCTGTAATTCACTAACCGTTTATTCACTGGTTCCACTTATTTATACACTTTTATGACTTTTTTTCTAGATAAATGTTTGGTTTTTGCGATACGCAAGTTTCCAAGCCCAAAAATGTTGTGTAATTTATAATCGTCCAAAACAGTTTCCTTCGTGCTGCTTCAGAAACAAGAATGTCTATGCCACAAAACATGCGCTAGCTTCTCCCCGAGAGAACGCCGACTCTACCAAAATTTCAGATCAATTCGTAACACTCGGAATTTTTTCGCTTTCTGAAAGGGCAGTCCCTAGGCAGTTTAACGTATTTAAATCTTATGGAGCAGGTTAACTAGCCGGCTCATCTAGCGATTTCCAATTTCCGGAGCAGGTTAACTCGCCGGCTCATCTAGCGATTTCCAATTTCCGGAGCAGGTTAACTCGCCGGCTCATCTAGCGATTTCCAATTTCCG
>Ga0123352_10010031_pt1 | contig 14857 bp, 13 predicted proteins | sample TergutLab28metaG_FD_89700 | JGI IMG/M metagenome (GOLD analysis project Ga0123352, IMG submission 89700) | Labiotermes labralis P1 segment gut microbial communities from Petit-Saut dam, French Guiana - Lab288 P1 | ecosystem: Host-associated > Arthropoda: Insects > Digestive system > Gut ... | reverse complement strand
CTTTACAGCCCACAAGGAAAGAGAACAATTGGGAGACCAAAGAAACGATGGAGAGAACAACTGTACCTCTGGAGACGGAACGGGCCAAATGGCCCAACCCTGGATGTTTATGATGATGATGATGATGAAAATATATCACATCACATCACATTACACTACATCACATTACGTTACATTACATCACATCACATTACACCACATTACATCACATCACATTACACTACATCACATCACATTACATCACATCACATTACACTACATCACATTACGTTACATTACATCACATTACACTACATCACATTACATTACATAACATTAATCACATCACACCACACTACATCACATCATATTACATTACATCACATTAAATTACATTACATTAGTCACTTCTTGCTGCAGTGAACAAAAGTGTCAGCAGGAAGTTCCGCGGACCGTCGCACAACATTAGGTGCGGCTGCAGGAACTCAAAAGTGATATCAGAATATCGGTGTTACAAAGTGTGACACCGTGACGTCGGGTAAACCGTTACCGACGTTTCGGGAAAAACTGAATCCTCCAGCTACATCTGTCCTGAAGACGCAGACAGCAAATTTGTCAGGGGACTGGGTTCCAATATCACAGTGACAGACTGTACTATCGACGCCCTTCGACTAATTACAGACATATTCTCCTCCTTTCCTTTCGAAGACCTAAAGAATAAAACTTCCGACAGTGTTAGTGTGTCCCTACTGACACTCTGAAACACAACACAAAACAAGTGTTCCTTTGTTAGAAGTATCATTCTTCAGAGTTGTCTTGTTTGGTGTGTGTGTGTGTGTGTGTATGTGTGTGTGGTGTGTGTATGTGTGTGTGTGTGTGTGGTGTGTATGTGTGGTGTGTATGTGTGGTGTGTGTGTGATGTGTGAGTGTGGTGTGTGTGGTGTGTTTGGTGTGTGTGTGTGTGTTACTTTGTCAAATTACATGTCAGAATCGTTACATTCTATTATACTTAGGTCTAAAAGTAATTCCTGTAGAAATATTAATAAAGACGAGCAGCACTTTCAAGCATATAAATACATCACATTAAAAGTTTTATGATGATCGGAAATACGTCATGTATAATTTGCAATCATCATCATCTTCTTCTTCCACGTCATGCTAATTTCAACTAAACACGGAAATTACCCATTCAAGAAGCCTGTAAGAAACTGACAACTCCATAACACGATTCACCTTTTGTCTTAACGATGCAGCATTGATGTGACGTAATTGATCAACATAATATCCGGTTGGTTTGAGCAGCAGACTAACAGTTAATTACTTGCAGTAATTACAATGACGGCAGGCAACCTGAGGGGGTGAGTGCCAACTGCTCCGTCGCGGACAATACGCTGTGCATGTACGAGCGTCGGCAGTGAACGAAGCTCTCAACCCCTGAGCTCTGACTGCAGCCCCCTTCTCATGACAGGGCGATACTGTCCTGTGGGCCACCAACCCAAAATGTAGCCTCTATTACTACATTCGGGATGACGCGGAGTCATAATACCGGAAATGAATCCATTCTGTGGTGGTAATTGGAATACAGAATTAATTAAATGTTACGGCGTCGATAGCATAATTTGCAGTTTCTGTGCAAATTGGAACAAATCAAAACATCAGTATTGCCATTGTTCGTGAAGAAGGAGCAATAAAAAATGTCCGCAGAACAGAATTTCTGTTATGAATGGCTTGATAAAAGGAGATGCTTTATCGCTAATGCTTTTCAACTTTCGCTGTAGAATATGCCGTCGGGAGAGTTCATAGCAAACCAGGAGGGCTTGAAATTAAATGGCACACATCAGCTTCTGGTTTATGCTGATGATGTCAATATACGGGTTGGAAGAACAAAAAAGGTAAAAAAAAAAAAAAAAAACTTTAGCAGTGACCAGTAAGCAGACTGTTCTGGCAGCAGACTGTTCTGGCAGCAGACTGTTCTGGCAGCAGACTGTTCTGGCAGTAGACTGTTCTGGCAGCAGACTGTTCTGGCAGCAGACTGTTCTGGCAGCAGACTGTTCTGGCAGCAGACTGTTCTGGCAGCAGACTGTTCTGGCAGCAGACTGTTCTGGCAGTAGACGCGCAGAAATCTAATAATAAGGACACGCCTTATTCCAGGCTTACGCCGCGAAGAACTGCGCTCTTCTGTGCTGTTACGCAGCGTGCAGTGGTAAGGATATTCTTCAACCTTGAAGATGAGACCGATAGGTTGTTCCGAAACGTCGGCACCACTACACGCTGCGTAACAGACCAGAAAAGCGCAGTTCCCATCTACATGGTCATGGCTCAAGACCAGCTTGCAGCAAAAAATCACACCATAAATACAGGTAATAAATCATGCGAAAGGATGGAAGATTTCACATGTTTATGAGTAGCCTGAACACCTCACAATCCCATTCATGAGGAAATTAAGAGCAGATTTAATTCAGGGAATGCTTGCTATCATTCGGTGTAGACTGTGCTGTCTTCCAGTTTGCTATCCAAAAATTTAAAGATGAAGATATACAGTACTGTAATTTTGCCTGTCGTTTTGTATGGGTTTGAAACTTGGTCTATCACACTGAGGGAGGAACGTAGGCTAAGGGTGTTCGAGAACAGGATGCTGAGAAGAATATTTGGGCCTAATGAGGACGAGATAACGGGGACTGGAGAAGACTGCGCATGGATGAGCTTTATGTTCTGTACTTCTCACCTAATATGGTTTGGGTGATCAATTCAAGAACAAGAATTTGGTCGGGGAATGTAGAACGTGTGAGCGACAGGATGGGTGAAGACAGGGTTTCGGTGGGGAAACCTGAGGGAGATTGAACGTTAATAGTGAAGTGACTTTTCAAGAAGTGGGAATGATTGGCCTGGCTCAGGATAGAAACAGGTGACGGGCTCTTTTGAATGCGGTTACGAACCTTCGAGTTCCGTAAAATGAGGGGAATTTCTTGACTGGCTGAGAACCAGTTAGCCTCCCAAGAAGGACTCTGCTCCATGGAGTTAGCGGGCACAGCAGAACAGATAGCGTTGCGTTCCGCACAGGGTACCGTACTGTTTGGTAACAAACGTTTATGCTGCTTCACCTACCGTGCAGTGACGCACGGCTACATGCTGAACTGCGCTGTTCTGTCCTGATAGCATACTTGCAAATTGCGAGTAACAAATGATATCAGGCGACGCACATAACGAAGAAACTTGGTTTCAAGAAACTGGTTTAATTCAGCATGAAACTACACTTGCAAGAAATTGTCCCTATTTTTCCCGACGTGTACAAGGGAAAATCCGTAAACCGGGTTTAAGCAACTCCAGTTTCTTACTTGAAAAATCAGCGCACGCAATTTGCTGATTTTATACGCGGCATCAAAGCGGTAGTTTCACGAAACTATAGTTGTATGGTGCATGCAACTACAGTTTCATGCAACTACCACTTGGATGTCGTGTGTGAAAACAGCAAATTGCGTACGCTGATTTTTCAAGTAAGGAACTGCAGTTGCTTGAAACCCGGCGTACGGATTTATAGTTTCTTAATGTCGAGATTTATGTCGCCAGTTCCTTTAAATCTGCGGGCTGCCTGACCGTCCGCTGGTTACCGTCATGAACGCAAGACACAAGGCTGTGGACACCGTCGCTGTGCATTCGGCCCGGAACAATAACAACAACAACAATACCACCCTAATCTGCAGTTTCACATAATTACAGCATTATTACATCCGCCATTGCAGAACACCAAACTCGGTGGCACTACACACGCAGCAACGTCACAGATTCGAGTGCCGCCATGTTGTTATTACTGAAGCCCCTGTGGGCTGATGATCGTACCGAGGCACAAGGAATTCGAAGGACTGGATCAAAAGTTGAAACGTGATAAGCACAGACAACGTGGGCATCTCATATACGCCTCTCTTTTTAGTTTTGAGGGGGACAACCCGCAAGCTATGAACTGCCCACAGTACAGACACGGTCAATGCAGCACAATGAAACACATTTCAACACGTTCTGTCACAAAACACCGCACAGACTTCTGGTCCATTACAATATCGACCAGTTAAACCATCACGAACATCGGCATAACGAACATTGGAATACTTTTTCAATTTCAAGCTCTTATCGGGTTCCAAGAGCTTGTTAAATACCAATAATGGAAATACAACAGAACCTCCAACAGTATAAAACCCCGAAAATTTGTTTCCAATGCAACAAACACGCACTGAAGCACAATCGGTGTGCGCGCTCAGCGTCTCAAGGACAACCTCGGTCCATATGGCACGAAAGCAATGGAACTTTGGCAACGAAAACGGAGCTGGACTGAGCTGAGAGTGACCTGCGTAATAGCGGAATAGTGGGGGAAGCCGAAAGCCAGTCACCTGGTCTCAAAAACACTATCTTTAAAGACTGTTCACTGTGCTCTCTGCCAATCAGCGACGATAAGCAAGCAGCAATAGTGGACTGATATTGACGGGGGCAGCCGAAGTGTGACGAGAAGTTCCACATGCACTGGCCCTATATCGAACCCAAACCTTCTTCCTCATATCCTGTGCTCCTTGATTTCGGAAATAACATCTCCTTTTGGGAGTTTACAGACTGCATCCTCTGTCCATTGGTTACAGCGTCATGCAGATAAAGATGAGTGTGGAGCATTGGTTAGATACTGCAGTTAATGACGTATAGGGAAATAATCGCTGTTTGTTCTCAGATCCACACAAAACACATAAATACACTGAGAGGGCAGAACGTAGGATTGTTGAATGTTAAACTGGCGGTATATATAGTGACCACAGGGTTTAACGCCGTCACGCGAAGCACCTCGCTGCAAAATGGCCTTGACACGCAGTGGCAGTTCGGAAGCGTCGCAGCAGGTGCTTGTTGTGGCAGACTCATTCAGGATTGATGGTGCACCTCAGTGACCCACTGCTGTTTCCAAGGCGACGCCCAGCGGCAGTAGGGAGAAACGACGTCGCTAACAATCATAACTAGCTTCATGCAGCAGCAGCAGACGCCTACTTACCGACGCTGACAGTCCTTCAGTTAGAGAGCAGATACCACTCCATCCGCCACAACACACCACTGTGCCACACTGTTCTATATCACTCTACCCGCCACAACACACCACTGTGCCACACTGTTCCATATCACTCTACCCGCCACAACACACCACTGTGCCACACCACTCTACACGCCACAACACACCACTGTGCCACACCACTCTACCCGCCACAACATACCACTGTGCCACACCACTCTACCCGCCACAACACACCACAGTGCCACACTGTGCCTTAGCACTCTACCCGCCACAACACACCACTGTGCCACACTGTGCCACACAAATCCGCTTCACAACCACACCAGAGTTCTTTAATACCCACTTTAATATTATCCTCCCACATCCCACTAGGTCTACCAAGTTCAATCTTCCTTTCACATTTCCAGAATACCAATTTGTATAGGCTTCTCATCTTCCGCGTTCTTGCTACATGTCCCAACTATCTTGTATTCCTTCATGCATTCCTCGCCCTGTTTGGCCCAACTATTTAGCTCGGCGCCCTCAATATGTGCTTCATGCATCTTCACTTTTTTAGTCTCATGTGGGAGAAGGAGTGAAAACACATTCTGATATGATATGATATATGATATGGCTGCGACCAAATTTTTCGGAATTTAAACTGCTCTTTAGTCTGTGGGTAGAAAATATATTCGTTCCTGTGCATCCCATAAAGGCATGTGGGGGGAAAAGAGGTGCAGCTCCACTCCTTCTTAGACGCGGCGCCGGATGGAAGTGAGTGACCATGTTCATTCCACGGCCGCTAGTGCCTAGGAAAGAGCACGCATTATCCACTGCATGCAAGGCTGGGTGGGCCCTAGGACCGGTCTGGACTTGTGAGAGAAGTGACAAATCCCTTATTGCTGTCGGGAAATCAAAACAAGTCCCGCAGCACAGTCACTATATCGATTGGGCCACCGCAACTCCCTCACTGCCCACAGTCGGTACAGTAGGGTGCTGCAGCAAGTGCACAAGCCTGCAACTGGACGACCGAAATTTTCGATTCCCGTCAGCGGGGTATTTTTTCCTTCTCCAGAATATCCAGACCCCCCTGGGGCCCACGCAGCCTCCTATCGAATAAATCCAAACCCTCATTCCTGAAAGTAAAGCGGCCGGATCGTGTAGCTCACCGCCTAGTTTCATTTAGCGCTGAGGATAAGAATAAGTGGATCCGTACCTCCACTCTCCTACACATCTCCATAACGCAGCGTATAATCGAGCATTTCAACTAGCAGGCCCCGTTTCAACCCCAGGACACCGATGTGTGATTTATAGTGGACAAACAGGAACTGAAACACGTTTTTCTCCAAATACTTCGGTTTTCCCCTGACGAAATCGTTCCAAAGTGCCCGAAGGTCATTCATTCATTCACCTATCACTGACAACAAACTGTAATGGCAACTGACAGCACCATTAAACAACACACACATACACAATCAATGTGTGACATCGTTTCATTATTTCCTTGCCCAGTCTTCACTTTCAGTTCGTCACAGACTATGTGCTGGGTCGGTCGGTCGGTCCTGCGCGCCAGCAATATCCTGGTACACTGTAAATGCGTAACGCGCTAATCCGTGACTGTTGTATTTTATAATTTCATGCTGAATACAATCGCTGTACAAACTACACCAGTCCAGTTGTTACGGACTGCAGTTTGGTTTGGTTTGGTTTGGTTTACGAACCGAAACAGCATGTGCCATGTTTTTGTGTGGCTATGAGCGAGACTGTCAGTTGGACGTACTTGACACTGGCGGAATGTAACTGGCAGCAGGAGAGTTTAATGACAATTTAAAGACAAAGAATGACTTGAATTATACATAAACACCCAGTCCGTACCGCACAGTAAACACGCCGTCTCTGTTACACAAACCGGTCAGTTAATGCTGTATAGGGAAATGATCGCTGTTTGTTCTCAGATCCACACAAAACACACAAATACACTGTGTGGGCAGAATACAGAACTGCTGAATGTTAAACTGGCGGTACATATAGTGACCACCGGGCTGTAAAGGGTTAACATAGCAACTACATGTAGCGCTGCCATATTCAGAACGTCATAATATTTCACCAAGTCAAGAAATTCCCGAATTCTACCAGAACCCGCAGTTCATTGCTGTAGTCTACACAAAACAGCCTGCCGTTGCTCCTATTCTGAGCCAGATGAATCCACTCCACAAGTTTCTACCATATTTCTTTACGATCCTCTCACCTATGCTTGCGTCTTTTATATAGTTCCTTTCTTTCAGTTTCCCCACCAAATTTCTGCATGCATTTCCTTACTACTAATGTATTTTATATCATGTTGGCAAATTCAGCTAAACCGCAGTAACGGCAAATGGAGTAAATTTTAAAATCTGTTTAAGTAAGAGAAAGTTATTTTTGTCCTTTCTGAGGTGAAGTGGCGCCAACAGACCAAGCACGTTGTGCGAGGTTTTGCTGGCTAAGCATACGGATTATACTTGTCAAACAGTAATAAACGTATACTGCACATACAAACTGCCTAACAGTTCAACAGCCACACGTGTTGCCATCAAATAATTCACGTCACTAGCAGTGACCGTCTTACAGAGCAGACACCGAACACAAATTGAACGAGGCGCAAACAGAGGTTCTCTGTGGCACCGGGGTAGGGCTCTCGGTGCCAGCAGGCTGCTGATGTTCGTCTCCTTATTCCGCATGACTCTCGCTGGTGATCCAACACTGCCATCACCCGACACACATTCGAACTTTCACACGTGCAGAAGCACACCCAGACGGTCAGTAACTTCGTTGTGCAAACTGTCCGAGCTCAATGCGACCTGAAATTGCTCGACTACTTGTCCGAACAGTGTCCGGTGTTAAATGTAATAAACACACCTTCAGGGGTTTTTGAATTGGTACATGAGCACAGACGGACAGACGGACGTACGGACGAACGAACAAAGCGGGTTCAAGTGACACAATGCAAGACACGAAGAATTAATAAGAGAAGAAGGATCAATAAGGTAGAGCACACAATAAACGTAGGCAGAAGGGACGGGAATAGCAAGAAAGAAATTATCACTGTTACAGGATATGAAATTGCTTTTGTTCTGGCGGCACGCGAAAGCTGAGGCTTGACTGTACAGTAGCTGCATTTCATTATCAGCGAGGTTCAACCAACATTTTGAACAGCGGGAAAGTGACTTGGAAATGTTCCAAACGTATCGCCGGCTGCACACAGGATTGCAGCGGCCTGAAACACAGACAGCTGCAGAATGTTGATTCATTAAACTGTCACTGTCCAAAGTGCATAGACAAAAGCAAAAAATTACGCGGATTTAAGGCGTTCACGACGAAATTTAACGCGCTTTATGGGGAATACAATTCCGTCCGACCGTTCGTCTGTCTGTCCGTCTATCCGTCTATGACTAAACAGTTTTTCTGATTTTCATAGAATTCGGTTCAGGATTTCCTGACAAAAGTCCAGCAGGCACAGTTTTGTGGCTACCGGGCAACCAAGGGCCTAAATGAGTGAGTGGCCGAACTTTGCCTACTTCCTGATCGAGTTGAGTTGGGTGAATTTCAGATAGAAGAGCCGCACATCGGCGCAGCGGAAGACGCATAAACAAAACTGCACGCCGGTTCTAATTCGGTTCCGCAGACGTCCACAAACCTGTCTCACAGTGACGGTGAGTTTTGTAAGTATCGTCGCAGTACCGACACACACACACACGCACACACACACGCACGCACACACACTCCAACACGCGCGCGCGCGCACGCTCAAACACACACACACACACACACGCACTCCAACACACACACGCGCGCGCACACACACTCACACCCACGCACGCACACACCCACACACGCACACGCGCGCACACACAGCCTCTATTCCAGTGCTCCACACTTGTCGTTCGACTGTCCCGCAGTTCGGTACAAGCGATCTGCACACAGCTAATGTAATCCTGTTGGGCACTAGTCAGTTGTGGCAGTGCCTTTCTTACAAGCGAAAAGTAACTGTATAAACGCCGGTACCGCGAAACCGCTGAGAACTTCGACAGTAAAATCCCTACGGTAAATCTCGTGTACGACGTCACGCGGTACGCAGTTTGCAGTCTTGTTGCAAGCGTAACACAGACGTTTTGCAAAACGCAAGCCAGTACTCGCAAGGCAGCGGTTAGCGCTAGGCGACCCTCTCTGCTGCGTAGAATTACGGACAATCCTCACGGGTATTTCGTGGTTTCTACAGAATCTAGGGAAATTCTAGGTTGTTACCTTAATAAGGGCAGAGGCCACCCGGCTAGATCCATCAGTTTTCGCTTGTCCCAAGAGGCGGCTGAACGTAGTGTTTGACATGCAATAAATGACAGATCATACATTGCAGCTGACTGGAAAGGGCTTTAGAAAGGGAAACTGTAGCAGAGAAAAGTAACCCCAAGTGTGCTGGATGTAGCTGATGTAAGTATGTATGTATGTATGTACGTGTGTATGTGTGTATGTATGTATGTACGTATATATGTATGTGTGTGTATGTATGTATGTGTGTGTGTGTATGTACGTATGTATGTACGTACGTACGTATGTATGTATGTGTATATGTATTATTATTATTATTATATCATTTATTAACAGCATGCTCCATTGCATGTAGGTAACACTACATGCTCAGCGTAATAGTTTACAAATAGTTTTGATATGTACATATAAAATTAATATTGAATATCTAGTTTTGGCTGTTCGTAACTGCTGTGCACTCCGTTGTTATGTGTTATCACTGCTTCATATATACATTTGAGTACTCTATGTTAGTGTTTGAGTATACTTTTGCAATTACTTCAACAAGTATGTATGTATGTATGTAGGTATGATGTGTGCATATATGTGTATTTCTTTTATATAAAGTTTATTACTCTGCATGTTCCATTACTATGCAGTAATACTACATGCATTGAGGTTAACTTTTACATATTATCTTCTACTATCTACCTATTCCATTTACAGTTTTGGTTCCTTATCTATCTTGTCATATTTACACACTGAACTTTGTCTAATAATATGCTGTTCAAGAATTCTTTGAAGTTTTTGTAAAATTTTATACTAAGTTTGTCTTTACTAACTGGCCAGTTTTCTGACCATATTACAGCTGCTTTTAGTCTACCCCTTTCGTGTTCTAAAAGTTTGCATTCATATTGGATATGATCCACTGATTGTTCACCTTCATCGCATGAGCACATTGGGCTCTCTATTATTTTGTACTTGTTCAAGTATGTTTTGATATTGCCATGTCCAGTTACTATTGTAGTAAAGTTGGGGGTTGCATTAATTCTTAGCTTGAACCTGTCCGCTATTTTTGGGAATAAAGATTTGGTTATTACACCTTTTGAAGTTCTTTGCCATTCATTTTGCCACTGTTTTACACTTTGTTCATTTAATTCACTCCACACTGCACTCTTTGGGATTCTAGTGTAACACTACTCTTCGATGGTCTTACTGCTTACTGCTTCTTTCGCCAATTGGTCTTCCAGCTCATTCCTGCGGTGCCCCGCGTGTGCCATAACCCAGCTGAATTGCACTATTCATTCTTGCTGTTCCATTTCTATGACCTTGGTCCTGATTTGTTCTATGATATGTGTATGTTTCTTCTGGTTTCGTAGCAGTTGTAGTGTTTTCCGGCTGTCTGTGTATACTAGGACTGTCTTTTCATCAGCTTTCGAATATTGTATATATTCTAATGCTTTTATAATATCCATTTGTTCGGCTTGATTATTGGAGCAGCGTCCATTTAGCCTGTATTTCAGTGTAGCTGTTAGATTATTGTCCGAGAAAATTGCTATTCCGGATCCTACTCCACTGTCACTCTTACTACCATCTGTGTATGCATGTATGTAGTGTGGGCTGTTTTCATGTCCTTCAGTTATTTTGACGTGTTTCGCTGGATGGATCCAGTTTTTCACTTCCATTTCCCTGTCATACTGAATTCCCTTTCCTTTTGTAATTTCGTAGTATCATCCTGCTTCTTCTATTTTTATGTGAATAGGTTTTATGCCGGCGATTACGCATAATGCTTCATTTGAAACCGTGCGGTAGGCTTTGGCTATTGTAATGTTTATTAATCTTTGTATTCTAATTAGTTTAGCTTTGTAGCAATGTTTGTTCAGCACACTTTTCCAAACTGGGGCTCCATATAGTAACAGTGGTAAAACTCCTCCTGTGTAAATGGTTTTCAACGCCGCATGCTTCAGTCCCAATGTTATCTTCGCCGATTTAGAGAGCGAAAATATTAGTTTTGTGCACTTTTCTTCTGTACAGTTAATATGGTCTCTAAAAGTCATTTTATTATCGAAAATAATACCAAGATATTTTATACTGTTAACTTGTTTGAGAGTTTTGTTGTTTACAAATATTTCTATGTCCTTTCTTTCCGTTCTTCTCCTGCGAGACATAAGCATGACTTTTGATTCGTTTTCATTAAACTTTAGTTTGTTGTTTTGGGCCCATTCCATAATTTTACTCATTTCCAAGTTCATGTAATTTTCAGCCTCTACGACTGACTCTCCTCTGGTCAGTATTTTAAGTCGTCGGCGAAGGCTATAATTTTTTAGTTGCTTGTTAGTTCCAATTTCAATAGAGAGTTGTAAAGCAAATTCCAAAAGCCAGGTCCGCAGCAGAATCCTTGTGGGCAACCTTTTGTCATTCTTCTCTTTATACTGACACTATTGGTGAACATTACTGCTGTTCTGTGGCTAAAGTATCCCTTGCTAAGGTTGTACAAGTTTCTACGGCAGCCTAAGTATTTCAAGGCCTGTAAAATGCTCGGCCACCACGCCGCCTCAAAGGCACCCTTGACATCCAGGATGATCATAATGACCAAGCCTCTGTTCTCCAGTACCGGTTGTATAATTTTTTTTGCCTCCATAGCCGCGTCTGTAGTACTCTTCTGAGACATGAATCCAAATTTTCTGTCTGTCAGTAGGTTGTGTTTGTACACGTGGTGATTGATTCTACTGATAAGGAGTTTCTCTAGTACCTTACCTCCCATGTTTAGGAGACTGATTGAGCGGTATTTGAAAGGGTCCATACTCTTTTCTTTCCCGGGTTTTATTATTGGGATTATTTTAGCTATTTCCACTTTTTTTGGAAAGCATCCTCTTTTTTGACATTGGTTGTATATTGCTGTTATTAGTCTTGGGAATGTATTAAATGTTCGTAGATAGATTCCACCTGTGATCCCATCTATACCAGGTGCTTTTTTTGTCATTGAAGTTTTCTATCGTGTGTTTTATTTCCTCTCCAGAGAATTCTAAATCGTTGCCGGTACGTATTGATTCTTCAATAGTCCTCCTTATGTTTTTATGGTGCAAGGTATCTTCTTCTGTATCTTCTGTGAAAAGATGAGCATTACGTTCATTGTGTCTTGTAAGCTCGATGTCTGAACCATCCGGTTTCCTAAGTGTGGTAATTATACTATTGTCACATGTTTGCCCTGCCGCGAGTTTGTAAACTTGCAACCATGGGTTTGTACAGGCTGCCACATTGCAATATTCCTTCCATGAGTTAAAATTCTCATTCTTGATTTCCGCTTGATACTTTCTCTTACCTTCTACATATTTTTGTTTTCTTCTTTCGCGCTGTTCCTCGTCGTTTCTAGTTCTCTGGTATAGTCTTCTACAGGCGTTTACTCATTTCCGCATTATTGAGAGACTTTCCGTCCACCAGGGGACTGACTTCTTCTTGCCGTTCTACTTCACTGTGTTTGTGTTTTGGAAGGTTCTCTTGCACTCTGATTGTTTTGCTTCTGCAAATACATCAACATGCTGTTCCAGATCATTTTCTGTTGTTATTATTGTGGATAAGTACCTATCGAGTTCCTCGACCCCTCCTTAAATGCTTTTATTGGTGGCCATTTTCCACATCTCTTGGACTAATTTTCCGTCGAATTCGCGTGATTTATTCTCTTTTATAGTGTACTGTATGCCCTGGCATTTGTTGTCATTGTTATGGTTCTTGGCTCCTCCTACTCCAATTTTATATTTGAGATAATTGTGGTCGGATAAACTCTGCACTGCAGTGATTTCCCATTCGTTGACGGCTGCTATTAGGTTGTTGTTGGTAACAGTTACATCTATTTTGCTCGATCCTCTGCTGTTACGGAAGGTGAACCTAACACTTTCCTCATTTATTATGTGTAGTTGTTTGCTTGCTAGGTACTCTTCCATCTTTCTACCTCTAGAGTTTGTTTTAACATCGTGCCACGTCTTCGATCTTGCATTGCTGTCCACAGCTATTAAGATTCTTCCGCCTTTGACAAACCTCATTAGCCCGTCCATTTTAGTAAAGTTGTTTTCTATTTGGTCTTCTATGTCAAAGTACATGCTGGCTGCGAAGAATCTCAGGTTTTCATGTATTATTTCTAAGAATACTGTGTCTTCGTCTGGTAACTTTGCTATGAGTATGGCGTCTAACTTGTTATTTATTATTATGGCAGCTCTGTTTTCCATTTCCTGCAGTAAATATTCTGTACCTCATTTCAATTCCTACTGGTCTGTTTTGGTATTCATATGGTTCTTGAATGAGTATTATATCTGGTTCCTCTGTGCCTGTCACCTTCATCAGATTGTGGGTTGCAGTTCTCGAGTGTTGTAGGTTTATTTGGAGGCAACGGGTTTGTTTTTGATCTGTGCTAAATGTTCCCGTATTACGTTAATGGCGTAGGTTGTCCATTTTAGTATTCGATGTTGTTCCTGTACCTTATGAGCACTGCTTCGAGGCTAGGGCACTCTTTACTTAATCCTGAATGGTTCTCGTTTATCTTTTCTTGTTTTTGTATTTGTTGTAGGTGATGCAGTTGATACATTTATTTTGTCTTGCCTCGGCTGTAATTTCTTTCATTTTATGTTTGCCGGCACAGTGAGTAAGGGTTTCTTCTCCTTTGCACTCGGTGTGTTTACGGTTATATCGACTACACTTATAACACCTTGTAGGGATTAAACAGTCTGCTACGTTACATATTTACCACCCAATTTTCAATTTGGTTTGTAGGATTTGTTTTCGTATCTGAGGGCCTACCTCCATCACTATATTGTGTCGTCCTTTCCTGGTTTTGTATCTTAACTTTGCTTCCATGTCTTCCCCATTAGTTAGAATTTCAGTATTTTGAGTTTTGATGATTGTTACTACATTTTCTGTTGTAATTTCCTCTGAGACATTCTATATTATTATTCTTGGTTTTCTTAATTTGTGCTTTATAATTTCCAACCGTTCACCGAACTTGCTGTTGATCTCCGAGCTTAGTGAGTCAATCTCTTCTTCACTGCCTGTTTCAATTAATATTCCCCTGTCTTTAATTGCTTTGACTTCCCTAATACCGACTTCGATGTCCATCGGATTGATATTCTTCTTTAGTTGGAGCTTGATCTGTTCCGGTGTGAGGATATCGTCCTTAGCTTTCAGTGTTATTCTGTACCTTTTGTTTTCTTCGTTTTTCACTATTTCCGAATAGAGCTTTCTTCTTCCACCCTCAGATGGAAGCACCTGTCTCGTTCTGCCTTGTGGATACTGCTGCAAGTGGTCCAGAGATGTATGTATGTGTGTATGTATGCATGTATATTTGTATGTATGTATGGATGTATTATGTGTGCATGTCAGTGTGCATGTATCTATGTACCTATATGCACACAGTACCGTGCATTGTCACTCCCGTCCAGTCCCCACGGTCGCTGCCGCTCCCATCGCCACCCAACTACACACAATCCTCCCCCCCCCCCCACTTCCCCCCAGTCCCCAGTCTGTGCCCCCTCCCCTCTACCCCACTTTACTTACCCCCATAACGGAATGTTGCTGCTTAATCGGATT
>Ga0123352_10010027_pt1 | contig 14859 bp, 16 predicted proteins | sample TergutLab28metaG_FD_89700 | JGI IMG/M metagenome (GOLD analysis project Ga0123352, IMG submission 89700) | Labiotermes labralis P1 segment gut microbial communities from Petit-Saut dam, French Guiana - Lab288 P1 | ecosystem: Host-associated > Arthropoda: Insects > Digestive system > Gut ... | reverse complement strand
TCACAAATAAAAAAAAAAAGAAAAAAAAAAAGAATCTTTGACAAAAAAAAGCAAGAAAATAAATAAAAGGTTTTGGAGCGGGGGGGGGGGGGGATGTATAGAAAATGGCTGCCTTGTTTTTTAGTACTTCATATTGCATATTTTATTCCTCTTATGTTCAGACACGTATTTGCTGTAGCACTTACTTTGGAAAATGCTCTTGCAACAACCTAAGAGACCATCTTAACATTGTTCATTTTGTGCAAGGAGAATATGTGTCTTATTTACTGTGTGTGCATTTGTTGGTTTTGTAATTTAAAATACCTAAAGAGACCATATTCCATGGCTGTGCAAAACAAGTGGCTAAATTATTGTTTTGTGTGTGTGTGTGTGTGTGTGTGCATGCACACACACATGGACACATATGCTCCATATGCCCCCTAATAAAAGCATGTTGTATACTGATTGATAAGTGATCATACCCAAAGAATGCTGTTAAGTTTTAGCAGATTTTTATTTTTGAGGAAAGAAACTTGATGGTATTCTGTACTGCCAGAGCAAGCTCTATGAACTGAATAATAACAACTTTCCCAATTTTTATTTTTATTTTCTCTAATTTCATCATGAGGCTCTAATTATTATTAATCCAAGATACCTATTAAATGATTTATTACATATAAGTAGTTATAATATGACGTTTAACAAATAATAACAGCAGCCTTTTTTAACTTAACCTGGGCAACCGCGAATCAAGTAACATGTAATTTTTGTGAATTCATATATGGGACCAGTTTTGTTTTCCAACCTCTTCTGCAGTAAACACTGGCTTGGAGGAGGGACTGAAACTAATGGAGTAATTTGTTACAGATACCAGATATTGGGGCAGAATTGACAGGTGGTTGTTACGGATTTGCAGCAAAATACATGCACTGGCCAGAAGACTTGGTAGTGGGTGGGGCAACTCGGAACAAGACTGGACACATACAGAGGTACTGCAATTACATCACATCATGATTAAAGAAATCCTATCATTGGCTGATGAGTTATGGACATACAGACATACTCCTTGTTATGCAATTTGCAGTTTTGCATTTTCATACTTAGGAAATTTTCCAAGTGATACTAATAATAAAAATTATTAAAATTATTAAATATCTGAAATGTACACAGAATTTTTCCTTACAGGAATGACAGCTTAGTCAGGCATAGGTTTTGGAGAAATCTAGGACCTAACTTACATAAATGTGATCTTAGGTACACTTTCCCCTAAATGTGTTTAAAAATCAATCTTATGTACACTTATCTTTACACTACATTATTTTCACTGACTTATTGACTACACACAGAATAATTCTTAAGGTTTAACACAAATCACTTAATATCTCAGTAGAGATTTACTGGATCAACAGTACATGCACACACATGTATGCTATATAAATAAATTATGTACTATATATGGTGGGTATCGGGTTAAATGGACATATGTAAAATTCAAGTTACATAAAGTTTTGTGGAATGGAACCCTTTCATATGCCAGGGAGTATCTATAATAGGTTTGGGTAAATTGTGACATATTTTCTTCTGTACACAGAGCACATGCTCTCCAGACAGTAGTACAACTGATGGGGGAGCGGGAGATGTTCGACTTCTGGTCTGACACATATAAGGTCCATCATGTGGAATGGACACAAGAGAAGGCAGCCCTTGTCCTTGAAACATGGCAGAGGCACTTTTCAGAGGTATTTTCATGAGCAGTGTTTGCATTTGTGTTATGGTTCATTTGATCAATTGGTTGTGTTAATTGTTCACAATTACTTTCTTTAATTTCTGTAGGGGTTGAGATTTTTTTTTATTGAAGCAATTCAGTTCACTTCCAGCTTCACACCTGTTGCCTTAACACTTCTGTTTATGCCTCAGTTCCGCAAGGATCATTGTAGCTGAAGAGGTGAATTACAATCAAAACAACAAAACAGACAGCATTATTTCATATGTACTGAATGTCGTACTTGATTTGGAAGTCCTCACTTCACAGTATCTGAAGAGCCCAGTTAGGAAGGGATACACACATTTTGACCACAAACTGAGGTGTTCTTGGCGAGATTTGAACCTGTTCTTAACGTCATTCCTATTCATCCTGGTTATATCCATGTACACCCCTAAACATCTTCATCACCATTGTCATTTTTCTGCATTATCCAGCTGTGGTGCCATTCCACTGCTCATAATGCCTTTCCTAACTTTCTCCTGTATACCAGGAATACTCAGTTTCTTCCATGCAGCTTACGGTTTTTGGACTACCATCAAGATCCTCTGAGGTTTTGTGGAGTAAATGGTTACCGTTGTTTTGAAGGACTGTAGTGTCTTCACATTCTGGGTCAAGGAATCCAAGAATATGAGGAACTGTGTAACCAATTCATGGTTTAATAACCTGTGATGACTTGAATCTTCAGTAACACCACTATGAGAAACCCAGTCTCACACTTCTTTGAAATGCTGTTACCTATTTCCCATTCTACAGAACATTGTATTTCAAAATGTGGAAATTTTCTTGAGGTATTCATACTGTCCTTCTGTATGACAGAAGTTATCACTGAACTACTGCTGCAAGTAAGGTGAATGATGACCATTCTCATATATTTATATTATGATCATGTCTTGTGGCAGAGCTCTCTCTTGTCATTCTTGATAACATTTTGACGAGACTGATAAATGTATTTTTAATTGTTTCAGGAGGTTCGTCGATATTTAACGAATGATAACAGTACTGCACCCTATAAGGTGTACGCATTCTCAACTGCAACCCTCAATGATATCCTAAGTCAATTCTCAGAGCTCAGTGTAGTCAAAATTGTTGTTGGGTACATTTTTATGGTGAGTAATATGTTGACTAATTAATCTTGAATGTTGTAACAATAGTGTTTTAAGTGCATTGGTTATTTACTGTTGTATGAGAAGCTGATCATGAGTGTGGGTTGGTACAGATTTGATAGAACCCAGTTGGCATTCACTTCATTGATTCTGTAGTCTGTCTTATGACAGATCCATAGCCTCTTCCAATGCAAGTTCTCTGCAGAGTGTGCTCTAGTGCTTCCTCTTTCAATTCAATTGACATACTATCCTGATATTCATCAAGAGAGATGAAATGCATCCGTCACTATAGCTAATAGTGAAATTGATACTTGAACCAGTTACCTTCAAAATAAGTGTCAAGCGTTATTGCTATACAGACAAAAGTATTACATGTGTAATAATATTTTATATAATGTAATACATAATGCAATTGTTAGTATTGTACATTCTTTCATGTTTTAGTTGGTGTATGCAGGAGTTTCACTGCTCAGGTGGCATGACCCTGTGCAATCACAGGCTGGAGTTGGTCTTGCTGGTGTTCTGCTGGTGTCAATCACAGTTGCAGCTGGTCTTGGCTTTTGTGCTTTGCTGGGCATTGCTTTCAATGCTTCTACCACACAAGTATGTCCATTCCACTATGTGACTATCATACACAGTTTGTGACCTTTTGAAATTCTTGCTCATTTTCAGTAAGTGACATTGGATTTTGTAGCTTAATGGATACCATTTCAGTTATCTGGTCAGCGTTATGTCAAATAGTGTTTTAAAGAAGTTTAAGTATTCTGCAAATGTACTGAATGAAATATCTGAATTACATGTACAGTTGAATTTGGCCCAACCTCTCTATTTAAAATGAGATTATTTTCCTCTTTCTGTCAAATAATCATGTTATTCATGAACAACACTATCTTTAAAAGATTTTATTTTACAAGTTGTTTCTCCGAAAGTGCTTTAAATCTCTAAACTTTCTTTTTGTGGCAGAAAATATTTTTGGTTTCTCAGAGTAACTCTTGTGTGTGTTCCTTACAAGGCCAATGTAAGGTGACTCCTACTATAAAGTGACTCTCTCTTTTTGATTGAGTTATTAAAAAACTCAAAAGTTAAAAAAATGCAACAAAACATTAATAACACTTAAGACAGGCCACAGGCCGGTATAAAAGTAAAAATAATACAAGTAACTGACCTCATAAGTCAGAAATAACAGCACTATAGCATGTCTCATAAGTTCCTGTTTACTGCAAAATGATGTGTCCCTGACCTGTCACTGGTAAGTTTGTGAGGCCCATCTTATAAGGTATCCCCTTTCCTATGTGGCTATTTAAAAAAGACCTTTTATTATTATTATTATTATTATTATTAGTTTATTTATTCAATCCAGTCAGTTATACAGTGACTCTAGACATGTCAAGTACATCCTAAGTATAAAATGTAACAACATTATCATACAATAAACAAATGTTATAAAACATAGCTATATTAAAACATGCATCTCTATGTTTATTTCATGTTATTATTAATATCTCCATATTACAATTCATACTGACTTAATACATGTATCCATACTGCATTTACATATTTCACCAAATTTGTACATAGACAAAATTAAATATTATCATCATTTTGTTTAGTCCAAGCTGCTATAGCATCAAATCAGTATCATAACAATTCTTCTATTGAATAAAACACATGATTTTTGAGAAAAAATTTCATTTCTCTTTTATAGGATTTATATTCCTCCAACATATTTTACTTCATTTTCAGTAATAGGTAACACGAATATTGAGTGGGACAATACTCTATCTTTGACTGAGCTATAAGAGTATTTGAAGGGTAGTTATTTTGTTTAATTATTTCTTCCACTGTTTCTACAATATATGCATTTAACATCTCTGCCACATTTTGTGGATTTGTTACTGTGCCAGTTTCTATCTTTAATTCAATTTTTTTATCCAATGAAGAGTACTTTCCAACTTGTTTATTTATTAACTGCCATATCTTTTGTTTTTGTTTGTTGCCTTTTTGATATACCTATCATTATCTCTTTTTTTGGGGCTTCCTTCAGTACTTTTTTGTATGTGATATGGTATTTTTGTAAATAAGCCTGTGCCTGTCTTGAGAGACTAAATTTCTTCTTTACTGAATTAAAAAAATGCATTTTTTTACTAGAAATTTTTATACCATTAGTAATCCATTTGCTATGATAAGTCTTACTGAGATTTATTAGTTTGTATGGGAATGCTATATTGAAGTAATAACCAAAGTGTCCATAAATACCTGTGGGGCAGAATTTACTTATGAAGTTTTGAAATAGTTTTTGCCATGATTCCTTATTTAACAAACATTTAAATTCCTCTATACTTTTTTTCAGAATATCATCTTGATTTAATTTTCTTATATTTTCTCACTATTATTTTCATATTTAATTGCAGTATTTGTGCTTTATGATCCGAATGCCCCAAATCTGTCACTGGTGCTAATTCACCAATAGTATCCTTGTTTGTTATAATAACATCTATTATTGATACTGTTCCTTTTGTAACTCTAGTTGGGGTCTTACTGTGTTAACCAAATTATGCAACAACAGTAACTTCTGCACGTCATGAAGTCTTACACTTTCTTGTATAAAATTTATGTTCCAATCACCACATAAAATTAACCGTTTATTTCTTGCTTGCACTTTTTGAATCACTACATTCTTAAGAATGTAGAGAAATCACCATCAGGTGATCTATACACACACACACACACACACACACACACACACACACAATAATCAATTTATAATCCAGTATCTCCACTGCAGTCATTTCAAAGTCTTTTTCCTTACTAATCCCCTTTAGGTAGTTTATTTCCTTAGTTTGCACATGGTGTTTAACATAAATACAGGAAACACCATGGTCACTTCTACTTCTACTGGAATTACTAGCCATTTTAAATTTATCGTTACTAATTAATTTTACATAGCCAATTTTAGCCATTGTTCTGACAGGCATAAAACATCCACATCTGCTAACTCAGATTGCAATAATACATTTAATTCTAACAATTTATTATTTATGCTTTGTACATTATGTTGAGGGATTGATACTACATCAGGTTTTGGTTTTTGTTTCATTTTCCCCTCCTTTTCTACCTTGACTGTTTTTTGCTGGTGGCTGTCCACAAAAAATCATCTCATCTTGTCACAGGTATCTTTTGTCATCTTCTGGAGCATTCATAGCTGTCTCATCCTCTTCCCTTCTACTATTGTTATTTTCCACTGAAACACTGTCGTTCTGGTTTTCAATTGGATCTCTTCCTTCTCCAACTCCATTTTTTGCTTTCCCTAAACCTTGATTTTCTTTACTTGGATCTTCTTTCCACTTCATTCTGATTGGTGTCTTTACATACCTTTAATATATGTTTTGTGGCTGCCACTATTCTTTTTGCCATAAATTATTTTCCCTTTGCATTTATATGCTGACCATGTTTTGTGAAACCTTTTCTCTCTAAGTCAACCTTTATTACTTCTGCATTTTCAAAAACTTTTGTATGCTTCTGTAACCTTCTTTATACTTTTCCACCTCCTTATCTACACATGAGATCTGTTCTAAATCATATCTATGAGGGATGTTTATTAGTATAAAATTTGTATGATTGTTTGTCTTAACAAATCTCTGTATACAATTAATAACCATTTTTGTTTCATTTTTTCCCACATCCTTTGAGCCTTCCCATACTACGAGGGTCGTTCAAGTCACACCGGGACTTTGGAGTTTATAAAATAAAGGAACACATTTAAAGGAGTTGAAACAAAAGCATTTATTTTTCGATATACTCCCCTGCTACATTTATACACTTATCCCAGTGTTTAACTAATGCCTGGAAAGAATTGGCATAGAAAGATTTGTCAGTATGGCTGAACCATCCTAGGACAGCCTGCTTTACTTCGTCATCAGTGCTGAAATGCTGACCTCCAAGGAACTCCTTTAGGGGTCCAAACAGGTGGAAATCACTCAGAGCGAGGTCCAGGCTGTAAGGGGGATGTGGCAATACCTCCCGGCTGAGTTGCTGTAATGTGCACATAGTGTGGTGAGCAGTATGAGCTCGTGCGTTGTCCTGGAGAAACAGGAAGCCCTTAGTGATGAAACCAGGCTGTTTTTTCCGCAGATGCATATGCACATCGCTCAGAACACGACAGTAATATTCACTGTTGGTAATGGCACCATGGGGTAGAAAATCCACATGAATAACGCCACGTTTGTCCTAGAAAACACTTGCCATCACTTTACCTGCAGACGCAATTGCCCGAAATGTTTTTGGTGGTTGTGAATCTGCATGTTTCCACTGCTTTGATGCTCGTTTTGATTCCAGAGTGAAATGATGTACCCAGGTTTCGTCACATGTAATGATGCGATCCAGAAAATCCTGGCCTTTCCTGTCAAAATGCTCCTTCAACTCAGTGCAACCTTCAACTCTGCTGTGCTGGTCAAAAGCGGAAAGCTGTCTTGGTACCCAGCGTGCGCTAACTTTTCGAAAATGCAAATCTTCGTGAATGATTGTGTTCACCATTCCCACTGAAAGATTCGTCTCTTGTGCAATTTCACGACAGGTTATGTGTCAATTATCCAGGATCAGGCATTCCACATGCTGAATGTTCACAGGAATGACTGCTGTGGGCTTGGAACCACCACACCCAGGATCGTCACTGATGGACGTACGGCCATCTTTGAAACGTTTACATCATTCAAATGTCTTACTGCAACTGAGCGTCTCATCACCGTACTGTGCTTGTAGTCTTCTGTAGATATCCGCAGGTTTTACGCCTTCGTTCACAAGAAACTTCCATCACCACACGCTGTTCCATGCATGCCCTAACACTGTTGTCTGCCATCTTGATTAATGGTCTCTGGACTGGCCTGCGACTTGTGCACTGCCTATCTGTAATAGGACACACTTGCCACTTACTACTGCGTGTAGTACTGCCACGCTAGCATCCCTTTTTATACCCGTAAAATTAAAAGTCCCGGTTTGACTTGAACGCCCCTCCTACTACCGCATCTTGTTTTGATGGATGTTGAATACCAATTTTTGCAGAGGTTGTAATGGTATTGTAATAGTATTTATCCCTGTACCTGGATTTACAAATCCTTGGACCTTGAAACATTCATCTAGGTTTAATTTTATTACAGCTGCACATCTTTGTGCATGGCTGTCGCCAGTTACTATAATTTTATGTTTTTTGCCCTCTGTACCTAGTCTCTACTTTCAATTTTCACCTTTGGCTCATGGATCCCCATTGACTCATGTGCCATTAGTTCATAATTTTCCTTTTTACTAAGTAGATCATATTGGTTTATTATTACTGGTATTTGGTGATACGATGCATGATTTAGAGATGGAGGGTTTTTTGTGTCCTCTATTCACAGTTATCCATGGTTCCTCAGTAGTGTTTGAGGTTATGCTTGATTCTATATTGGGGCTTATTGAGTGTATGTCTTGTAAGATGTAAGAAAAGCAGTTGCAACTTGTCCAGTATCTCTAATACATACAGCAAGTTTCCCAGGTGCAGAAATAAAATGTAATAAGGACAGTAGCATCTAAACATAATTATAATACAAGATGCAATAAAGTTTATAGAGCTAATGAACTTCATAATTGCAATAGGTGATTTTCTCCAGAAGAGTTAGTCTAAGTGTGTCTAAAGTAAAATGAACTTCAGAATCACTGTAACATTATCCCCACTAGAAGTTCTGTGTTATTTGCAGTGAATGAAATTTCACAGCAGTTCAGTGTTTATATTTATTTATGAGACCCTAATACCTTTAGTTATATAGGTTTGAGGAGACAGATTTATTGAAATTTACTTTAGTTTCTATGCAGTATTTAAAAGGAAGTGGTTCATGTGTAGTTATGTTACAGACATTGGTGCACCCACAATGGAAATGTGACATACTCTAGCAATGGCAGTGAGATGTTAATTTACGCAACAAATACCAAACGAAGATGTAATTTTAAATTTTCTGTTGAAGAAAACTGACAGTAATGAAATATTAGTTCCTTTTCTTGTACGTTACAGATAGTGCCATTTTTGGCCTTAGGCCTTGGTGTTGATGACATGTTCTTACTGACACACACCTATGCAGAGCAAGAGCATGGCCAGGCAGGATCTCACAGTCATTACCAACCTGATGTAAGTTTGATACAGCCATGAAACAGTAGAGCAATAGTATATATGTTCAGATCTGAATTTCAAATAATTGTATCTGAAATTATTGATCTAAACAGGAACAGACTGGTGTTGTGCTTAAGAGGACAGGACTCAGCATTCTTCTCACTGCACTGAGCAACATGTTTGCATTCTTTGCTGCTGCAATCATCCCCATTCCAGCACTGCGAGTCTTCTCATTACAAGTAAGTACCAACTGCCTCTTTCTACACATAAGTATATTTACTTTAAGTAAACAGTGTATGTTTACTGTGGGCCGGGTAGCTCAGTCAGTATAGCGACTGGCTACGGGCTGGATGGTCTGGGGGTTGAATCCTGGTGGGGGCGAGATTTTCTACACCTGTCCAGACCAGCCCTGGGGCCCACCCAGCCTCCTGCACAATGGGTACCGGGTCTTTCCCAGGGGTAAAGAGAGGCTGGGGCATGACACTGGCCCCTCACCCCCTTCTAGTGCTGTGGTCAAGAAAGAGTATAGAGCTATACCTCTACTACTACTATGGGCCATACGGTCTGTAGAGCCTCAGTGCCTGTACAAGGGTGAACTTTACCTTTTTTTATATGCATACTGGCAATAATTGGGGTATTGCTGAAGGAAATGTAAGGCCACAGACATGGAAAAATAGATTTAAATATCATTCTATGTGCAGTATGGCAGAAAATAATGGTCTCTAAAGTTTTGTGACATCAAAGTATGTATATGAACAATGTCCAGCACTTTGACACTTAAGTTTACTCCTCTTCAGATGATTTGGTTGCTATGATGACTAATTTCATGCATTAGGGGCCTTTGTGAGAAGCTGATAGTCACTCAGCTGATTGAGAAATTCCCAATCTTTTATGGAATCTGAGGGTTTGTGATCACAAGAGCCTCTGCTGTGCTTTTTTACATGCATGTGCTGCATTTTCAGTCACAGAAAATGCCTGTTACGTTCCACACGTCTACCCATGTGTTCATCTGTTGGTGCATATCAGTACAGCTCCCACAGGACAATTATGTGAAATTTGATACTAGGGATTTTTATGAAAATCGGTCAAGAAAATCTAAATTTGGTTAAAATCTGGCAAAACTTTTATGTTTTATTGTAGCTAGTGACATTAAATTGCCATCAGAGCATTGTTGTGCAACACTCAGTATTTTTATATTGTGAGTGACATGTAGGTCAAGAGTACACACAGAATGTATTATTGCATTTCCTTTTCAACAACGGTTATGTGAACAGCCCACTGTTATATATGTACATTGCCTCTCTTGTGCTTTTTTTTATTTTTCTGAGACAGTTGGCAGGACCTGGGATTGAGTTCTGAACACTCTGAACAGTAAACTGCCTACTTATACACCAGTATCTTGAAACTAAAGCAATATTTGTCATAATTGTGACCAAACAAGGAAAATAGGCTATTAAAAAGCACAGTGTATATACTACGTTCCTCACAAATGGTGGAAGAGTTGCTAGAAATAGAATGATATTATCCAGTTGCCCTACCTCTGGAGTCTTTTGTTTTAGCATTCCTCAGTGTAATTCCCTTTAGCAGGATTCAGACACAGTTTTCTTGTTGATCACAGGCAGCTGTCCTAGTGTTCTTCAACCTTGGGTGCACATTACTTGTTTTCCCGGCTGTTGTCAGCCTTGATCTGCGGCGGCGGCGCTCAGGTCGTGTGGACATACTCTGTTGCTGCTTGCCTGGTGGCCTGAATGGCTCTGAATGGCCCTGCTGCACCTTGCCACATGTTCCAGCTGGCCATTTCGTGCATGTGGCTCGTAGACGGAGAGGACAAGTTTTGCCTGAACCAGCCAAAAAACTTCAAGCAATCACACGGGCTCTGCCTCCTGACAGACAGCAGACTGTTACTGTGTTGGCACCACAGATAGCACCTATGCAGTCCCTGACACCTGTGAGTGTTGCACCTCTCTCTGATGTAACAAATGACAAGTGTACTCTGCTGGAATGCAAAAATGCCATACATGTTCTTTGTAAATTTGACGTACTGTGCTGGACTTGATATTAATTTATAGCAGACATGAATGTGTCAAAAAGAAAATACAGACTTTCATTTCTGAGAAATTAAAGATATTTGAATAAAACTGAAATTTGAAAAGTCTGCATATGTTGGGTATGTGGAGAATGATTATGAAAGGGTTCAAAGACTATTCTGTAGAAACAGAGGAAAATAATGGGTATCCCTAGTCAGTATAGTTACTGCCCATTTTTGTACAAACTGTCTTCAGAATCTTTGATCAACTAGTGTAAAGGTGGACATATGCAATAGCACATTCTAATCCTGCTTATAACAACTTTATTGTCATTTAATGGTATAGGGCTGGATGGTCTCATTATGTCTAGATTGAAAATGGACTAGAAGGCCTGACCACTGGAATGGAATGAGAAATATTTACTGAATTTAAAATATTAACCTGGTCAGGGTTTGAACCCTTTTTTGGTAAAATTACTTTTCCCTAATTAGATTTCATTCACTATTAAAGTCAGGTATAAATACGCATGTTTCTTCTAAACACGTTGTAAGGCATTTGAAGTGGTGGAATATGTTTTCTGCCCACTAGAACAAGCCACAATTGCTGTGGACCAAATGTGGAGGGGGGGTGGGGGGTGGGGGATAAGTTGGAAAAATATACTTCCCAATATGAAGAATGATATTGGCTTTCAAGTTCACAAAATTTTTCTTCCTTTTCTAGTAAATTGGAACCATACTTTCCACTTTGAAAAACTTATAAAATTTGTGTTGATGAAATACAATTCAGTACATGCTATATTGAAATAAACATCACAGAATTGCAAGATTTAAATGTGACGTAGAAATGTAAAGTTACTATACTCTGAGGAAGTTGTTTGTGTTGTGGCAAACATAAGTGCTACATATTGCAATGAAGTGCAGTGTAATTCTGTTGTTTCAGGAATGCTGGGTGGGATCTACAAGGGAGTTGTTAACACTGGATCCTGAAAAGGGACAAGGGGCAGTCAGTGGTTGTAGTGGGCATCACATTATGCGTGAATGCTGGAGCTGGTCCCTTACAAAGTTGGCAGCTACACACTATGCACCTCTCATCACGAAATCACCTGTGAAAGTATGCATTAAACAATCATACATATGCCCACACCACTATAACTCTTTAGCTTATATGGTGTTCACTGAAAGTGGTGGTCTTTCTTTGGTATAACAAAATTTTTGTATCAATATAAAAAATGCAAAAACAAGTAGTGCAGCAGGGCACCGCGCTTATTGTTGCACTGCAGTTTGTTATAATGCTGAGATAGCAATGCCTTGGAAGTACTGTAGGGGGAGAGGTGTGTCATTTTGGGCAGTAAAATTAATTGTGAAATATTTATTATACAGAGATATTAAGATTTTGAACAGTATCTTATAGACAATGACAGTATACATTTGTTACAGGATTTATTGTTTTTGTGACACTCGGCACCATCCTCTGTTATACCACGTTGTATATCATGCATTCTGTTGAAGAAAATTATTCAAATTCTGATCTGGATAGAAATAGTAAACTATATTAAGCTTCAGTATTTATGAAATATTTAGTTAAGCAGTAAAAAGTGACTCTAGGCTGCTGCCTTTGTACAAGATGTTTTTCGCAGATTTTGAAGAAATTCCTGCTTATTATGGAACATGAAGGATAATCACCATCATTACAAAACTCTCCCATTGGGCCATTTTATAAACTATAAATCAACAGCCTCTTTGTCTCCCCAGTTTACATTTCAGTCAGATAACTTACAAGTAACTCATTTTCATAATATTATTATCTGCTGTTTTCCATTAGAAGAGTATATTGTCATTTAATATTATTTTGAAGAAAAGCATTCTTCCTACAGCTTCCCATGACCTACTACCTGCTGGGGATGTTATTATACAGTGGACCAAAATTCATCCAAGTTTAAAATTTGCTGACCTACATGTTAGAGATGAATGGTTCATACATTATTTGGTAATTGCAGGTGGTGTCCATGGTGATCTTGGTGGTGATACTAGCAGGAAGTGTGTGGGGAATCACTAAAGTCACAGATGGTCTTGACCTAACTGACATAGTTCCACAGAACACGGATGAGCATGCATTCCTAAGTGCACAAGGCAAATATTTTGGGTTTTACAACATGTATGCTGTGACACAGGGAGATTTTGAGTACCCAACCAATCAGAAGTTACTCTATGAGTATCATGAGGCATTCATGCGAGTGCCAAATATCATCAAGAATGATGATGGTGGCCTTCCAGAATTCTGGCTCAGCCTTTTCAGAGACTGGTTGATTGGTAAGACATTATGACACGTGAGCAATGGTCTACAGCAGTGTTTCCCAATAATGGAGGAACTTCTAAAATAACTTATCATATCTTGTGGAACTCCTACCTGTGAAAACAGTCACCATGCAAGTAAACTTAACCTTAAATGAGGAGCAAAACCAAATAAAGAGGCAGTTGGTAGTATACAGAGACCACTCCAATGCTTTCAATTGCCAGATAAAAATTCCTGTAATATTTTGAGTGTTATTTGGAAATTTTAATGTTATTTCAGAACATTTATTTACTTATTCTGCAGTTTCTTGTGGAACCCCAAACAATGTTTTTCAGAGCTGTGGTTGGGGAACACTGATCTAGAGACATTCAAATTCACACAGTTTTCTGACTGAAGATGATTGTTCCAGTAGATTGTACAAGAAAAATTTTCCAGTATTTTTTGTATGCAGCACAGTGTAGAAGTCAACACATGACTTATACAAAAAATCATTTTCAGATAATTGTTATTTCTTTTTTGTGGGGGAGGGGGTGGGGTTGGCAAGATCAAGTAGTGCTGCGTCTGCTGTTATGTTCACACCTACAATCCTGCCTGTGTGTACTGAGGCTTCGCTACTTGTGGCCGAAACAGCTGGGAGTGTGAAGCTGTTGACTAGCTTTCGGTCTGGAATGAATGCTTTCTGTGCCTTCATGATATCTAATTTATAAATCAGGGAGTTTTATATTTTTTACCTATTAAAATATTGGTGTGAAGTATATTCATTTATGTGTATTTCAAAGATAACATGAGCACACATTATTATTTCATTTAAATATTCAAAAAATGAGAAAATAGTCCAGAGTAATGTTACAAAAATGAATGAAAGATGTTTTATGTGCTTTATGTACGAAAATTCAGTGTTGAGAAATTTATGAAAATTGTATCTGATATTAAGTATGCTTGTATTATTATGTTTTTAACGTTGTGTTGGGATTTCATGTTAAAGTAAATTTCACTAAAATGAATTTTTGTTCTCACAACTTTTGCACCATATTGTCTTAATTCCACTTTCCAAACTGCCTGTTAGCACTGATGAAGTCAATACTGTAAGTAAAGAATGATAACCTGAAGTTTTTAGATTTTTCACACTGGTGTAGGTGAGGTTTCTGTTCTTCTAGGATATGACGACACGCCATTGGATAATCCATTTCCAACATTTTGTGACAATGTAGTGGTCCCATTTGCAAGGCTAAAAGGTTGAGCCTTGAAGAACACCTTTCAGCCTGGAAGATGAGACCACTGCATGTCTTGAAATGCCAAGGACCAATTATCCAGTGACATGGCATCTTATCCCTGAATAAGGAAACTTCACTCCTAACTTCATTTACTCAAGTTGGGTAATTTATGTGATTTAAATAACTATACCTGTAAGATCTGGTACATTAGGTTTTTGTTGAATTACCGCCTCTGTGGTCTAGTGGTCAGAGTTTCTGGCTACAGATACAGAGGTCCCGGGTTCGATCCCCGGCGCTACCAGATTTTCTGAGTAGTAGTGGGTCTGGAACGGGGTCCACTCAG
>Ga0123352_10010026_pt1 | contig 14860 bp, 7 predicted proteins | sample TergutLab28metaG_FD_89700 | JGI IMG/M metagenome (GOLD analysis project Ga0123352, IMG submission 89700) | Labiotermes labralis P1 segment gut microbial communities from Petit-Saut dam, French Guiana - Lab288 P1 | ecosystem: Host-associated > Arthropoda: Insects > Digestive system > Gut ... | reverse complement strand
TTAGATTGCCACCCAAGCAGCTACCATTAGATTGCCACCCAAGCAGCTACCATTAGATTGCCACCCAAGCAGCTACCATTAGATTACAACTACTGCCAGCAGTGTCCAAGTTGACATTACAGGAAAAATCACCTGCGAATTTAAACGCAGCATATACCCTGCTGAGGAAAGTTTATTTCTAGCTGAACATAATATTACAAATGCCTGAAACACTGAACAATAAAACAATTTTGGAAAAAAAATTCAAAGATGATAAACCAGTACACCCTGTGCAAGTCTGCCACTATCGCAGTCAGTCGCAACATAATGCAGGGCTTAAATTTTATAACGCCCACCTTTGAAGTGAAGAAAATAAACTACTTCAGTTTACAAAACGAAATTAAAAACAAAAGTGTTGCATTTAACAACACAAACTACTTGCATTTGTCATCGTTGACTTCAGTATGTTAATGACGAAACTTAACCGTTAACTTTATACTCAACAGGAGTATGGAGTATTGGTGGACGGGGGAACGGAGGTACTGGGAGAAAAGCCTGAGGGCCACTCTTTACGCCAAACATCGAACATGGAATGGCCTGAGTTCGAACCCGGCACTCGACGGAGAGGGAGCGACTACTGATCGCCTGGGCCATGCACGTGAGACTAGCAGTAAACTGAAATGATCGCGGAACACGTGTAGGTCTATTTTCATTGTTACACCGTGCATGTTGTCGAGTCACTTAATTATTATACCAACCAATGAACTTATATAAAATTTACACATTAGAACATTAAAACTGCTCCGACATATTTCGGTCCTAAGACCATTAACTTCGTTGTTTGCCGCATTTGCGACAAACAACGAAGTTAATTTATGACTGGTTTTAGTGTGGCTTTTAATGTGACTTTAGCAAGGCAAAGAAATACAGCTCCCTGATGATGGTCTTAGGGCCGAAACATGTCGGAGCAGTTTTAATGTTTTAATGTGTAAATTTTATATAAGTGCATTAGTTGGTGTAATAATTGAGTGACGTGTAGGTCTACCTACAAGTTCTGTTTTCACTTGTAGAAACAAAGAAATACATCAAAACATTGGCCTGCTACAGGCCTACAGCGCCGAAATTCGACTAGGATTCCTTCTGATAATAATAAATACATTCAGACGATATTTTCAGTTTTGAAGTGTAAAATTAACAGGCTATCAAACATTCTTCTGTCCTGTTATGTAAAGTGTAGGCACGAACGTTCCTTCAATCAGTCAGCAAAGTCCTGTAATGTTTATTGGGGAATTTGAGGCCTTCTATATCGCACGTTCAAATTGTTTCAAATACATAACAGTACTAACAATGCCGACGCTGAATCTACACGCAACTACTCCACACACAAACTACACACCGTGGCAACAGGTTGGATAATCCTGCCTGCTCAAACAGATGAACGCCGGGTTTCACACTAGTTAAATTACACGAATTTTTGTCCACTTCCTCTGCAGTAATTTGTATCAATCCTTGCCTCGGTCCGTCCGTCCGTATCTCTAGAGTGTTGCTCAGTACAAGAACCTGGCTTTAAAGCTTTCGTATCCTCCCCACAGCCAGAACGGCACACTTACACCCTCACACAAACAAGCGGATTTTACGCACAACCACAGGGCGCTTTACGGGGTATCAGACTTGTGTGACATTACCCCTACATACACCTCAAGCACCCTAACACGTGTGTATGTTCGTATGTGTGTTTTAGGACAGCATGCTTTGGCCGTTATTCTCATTTTCTGTCTGCAATCCGACCACAAAATATGAGGCTACCCTTTATGTCCCACGGTGAATTTAGCAGCGAATAACAGCGACTCATTATTACTAGTACTTTAAGAATTAATCCTTGCCGGTGGCCACTGGAAATGAGAATACGAGACGACGTAATCGTGTATTCTCTTACCCTTATTTACGTATGGCAGTCCGATCACATAAGTCGCAATTTGGTTGTTTCCGGTGTTACTGTATCATTACCTCACAAGTTCTGAGTTGGTTGTTTCCGGTCTTATTTGTCATTAAAGCACAAGATCTAAGTTGACTGTGTCTGGTTTTAACTCTGTCATTACAAGTGCATCAATTCGCGATGTCTTGGATCTACAACTGCAAATAAGCTGGATATAAAACGTAAAATTAGGCTCTATTCCAAAATACAGAACACTTGGAACGCTCTTGACCCCCATGAACAGATAAACATATTGGACTCTATATCTACAGGTGCAAAACAACACAATCCGCACAACACGGCTGCAAGTAGCAACTATGAAATTGTACTGTGGCATTAACAGTTGTCCACACCGCTAGTTTGTGCAAGAAACAACATCCATACCTGCAGAATAAGGATAATCAAATTACCATTGAACACATATTGTAGCTGGTGCCTGTTCTGCAGAAATAAGAGTGTATCTCCTTGTCTGTTGTAACCTCTTGTTACGAGAAGAACAGGGGGTTGTGAGGGTCTACTCTGGCTGTCTATCTGTCTGTCTGTCTCCGTCGCCGTTTAAACTGCTTTACCTCCCTCCGTGTGTTTGCATGTGATTGAATTGAGGCCCGCATATTCGGAATTCCCTCCTACTCTGTCCGTATCTTCCTTCTTCTTTACTCCTACACACACCCATCTCTCTTCCTTCTTCTCATTCCTTGGTATCTAACAGCGATTCCTACACTAAAGGATTTGTGGATATAGTCTTCTTTATGTCCTGCTTCCTTCCCCACCCCACTTTTTCCTTCTACATCCATTGAGTGGTTTATAGGAATAGCTACGATGGAAGCTGGTGGTAGCAGAAACGCATTGGACCATCGACGAAACGCAGTCAAGCAAAGAAGAGACAGCACACACAGAGACAATGGCCGGATACCAGCAAGCAAAGCTACGGGAAGATGAAGGAACAGAAAGCTCCGTAGCAAAGGACGGGAGCTAAGATCAGAGTTTAGCCCACCAACAAAGTGGGCGCACTTAATACGAGCTGAAGGAATTCTTACTGGTAAAACAGCTTTGTCTTACAGAATGGCTATTATATTATTACTTGGTTATTCTGACAAATTTTCAAAGACTGGCCAATACTCATGTATCATTTACTAAAGTCCGAATGGGTGGAAGACAAATGCACAAAGAGAGAGAAACCTGAAGGAAACGCGCCACTTGGAAGATCTAAGCGCAGAAGGGAGGATACTAAAATGATTTTAAGTAAGTATGAATGGAGGGCGTGGAATGGCTGTATGTGCCTCAGGACGGGATAAGGAGCTCGCTCTTGTGAATAAGGTAATGAAACTTCGGGTTACATAAAACGCAGAGAATTAGCTATCTACGAAACTGTCAGCTTTTCGAGAAGGGTTCTACTTCACGCAGCAGTCAGCCAGGCAGTCAGTCAAATCAAGTGGTATTTGAGGTTCTCACGGGGCCGTTAGTGAAGCGAGTGAAGCCGTGGGTCTTTGTAGAGAGGCGCCGACGTTTCGTAGGTGTTGACTGTTACCTGCAGGATACAACACAGACGTAGCCAGCTTCTCCGAAACGTCGGTACATGTATGTCACACTACAGGATCTAGTAATCTTCAAGGATCTCTGTCTGTGAGCGTCGTGACACTGACATCTCTCCATGTCCCACCTCACAAGCAACCACACTTAGGATTTGGGTCAAATCACAAACACCAACAGTACTGCGGCCTTACGTTAAACGTTAGGAGTAGACAGATCTTGGAAGGACAAAGCAAGGTAAACTGCGTAAGGGAAAAACATCAGTAAGAGTTCTGGCGAGTTCGTATGTCAGCGAACGGGTGGGAGTTTTAGGGTAAGCTCAGGAGCGATCTTGAGTGTGGAATGCTGGGTAATTACGCCACTTATATAACAGCACAGTGAGTCAAGTCTCCCACCCCAGAGCGCACCACCGGACAGGCTGTATTAGCATCAAGGAATGCAATTAGGAACAGATGCTTCATTTCCCTCACCCTATTCCTTCCTTCTTCTTCACCAAAAGCAAGACACTGGGCCTTGTCTCCTCTCCACATCCGACGCCGCTGGGGGGTCTTCAGTATTGGACGCAAGAGTCCACCCTCAAGACAGTCTGTAATACTTGGTGGCAACATACATTAAGGAGAAAGACGAGCGGTGGGGTGGGGGGCCTCCAGAGCGTGCAGTGGGTTCCACAGGGTCGAAGGTTGGAACACTTTAAAGTACACAACATATAATGCTATGTATATAGTCATGTTTAGTTCAAGCGTACCAAGTACAAGGTACAAGCACTGAACTACACACCGTTCCCATTAAACGTTGTTATTTTCCACACACACACACCACACCACACACACACACACACACCACACACAAACATGCACACACACACACACACACACACACACCGTCGTGAGACCACTTACTGTAAAAATTTGCAGCCAGCTGGTGACTATACGTACCACTATGTTCAGCAATACTCTACTTAAATTTTTGCCACAGAATGTATCTACCAGGTCATTATTATTATTATTATTATTATTATTATTATTATAGTAAATGCTCATTACTTCCCCACACATCAACTACCCGGTTTCTGTAACCCGTACAGCGTGTTTACTGGATCTGCATCGTGTAGATTCCCTTCAATCGCGTTTCGACAAACCAGTTTTAGCCGCGTTCGCGAAATTGCGAAAAGCGACTATTAGTTTCATGTCCGTCTGTCCCATAGAAGCACTCGGTTCCCACTGGATGAATTATTATGAAATTTGATATTTGAGTATTTTTTAGAAAATTTGTTGATAAAATTCAAGTTTCATTACAATCTGACAAGAACAACCGGCACTTTACATGCAGACAAACACACTTTTATAATCATATCTCGCTCAGTTCATCTTATAAAGAGAAATGTTTCAGACAAAAGCTGTAGAGAAAGTAAAAACACACATTTTATATTCAATATTTTTTTTCGAAAATCGTGCCGTTTATGAGATAATGTGGAAAAATACTGTACAGCGGGACAGGTCACAGATGACAGTATGGCAGATGCGCATTGCGTGTTGGATACCTAATGCTACAAACGCACACTCACAATATCTAATACTTATTGCCTTCCCACTGCAACAATAGTTGCACGAAAGAGTCTCAATGTTACGTTACACGTCCATTGCCTGTCTTGTCTCTTTCAACCATCAGTAACTGCAAACATCAATAAATATGTCGTAAAGTACACAATGAATTGCATAAAAAACGAAACGGGGTGGCTCGAGCCCTAAAGAATTCAGTAACTTCGACGGGGTTTTAGTGCCAGTCAAAGATACAGCTTAGGATTTTTTTTTTACCGACGCCGGATGCCCAAATTTTCAGTCTAACGCGATCCTACGGACATTCGTTAACCTAATGATATTTCTGTTACTGTTAGTTACTGCGGAATGTGCCCACAGAATAGGCTGAAAAAGGAGAGTACAGGGAAATAAATGAGCTATGTCTCACACTGCTAATATTTCTCATTTTATTTGTTACAATCCAGGCAAACTATCGCATCGGAAAGACATCATTTTTGAAGGTATTTAACGCTACTGTTTTAGCTACACAGACTACATGGAATCGAATGTAGTGAAATGCTTTTTGAGAATACAAGCATGCAGCGTTACAAGTGACTCAAAACTCCGCTTTCTTACATTTCTTACCAATTAGAATGGTCTAAGAATATATTTCTGTACCTTGGTGCAACAGTGGCCTCTGTCAAAAAAAAGCCACGTTTCGGGGATTTGAGGTTGAAGGTTTTGCGAAATAAAAGAATTATTTTGATGATTAACTTTAGACATAGGATAGACATGCTGTAAGTACCTTAATAACAAAGATATGTCCCAGGATGTTACTGCACGATATAACTTACCTCAAAACAGACACAGTAAGTGGAAACTTACAAAATTCAGCAAAAAGTGACACAGGCTGTTTTGCACCAAGGTACAGACTTATGTCCTACGTGGTTACAACTTAGGAAAGAGCACTGGAATATAGGCAGCAAGTAATTCAGTGAAATATAAAACTTGCGGATGAAAACAAACATTATTAAATCGGTGTGCGACAAGTATGATATAATCGAACTGTAGCTAATTTCATTGCATTATTTAGCGATGCCATCTCACGTGAGCAGATAAGAACCTACAACGGAGCGATAGGATCCTGATTGGAAAGCGCCTCCGAAAACAGCGACCAGAACTTTATCTACAGGCACTACCCTATTGTATGAGTCACACACTTCAATACAGATTCTACAGACTAAGAAACATCTTGAACAGCAGCAAAACGTGTAGGAGAGATAACTTTACCGGCCGTCAATTCTAGTAATATCAAACAAATCTTAACACACGGAGTATTTCTAAGTGTAAAAGATTAAGGGCGTTCATATTTTCCAGCTGGTGTCTTTATCTGACAGATTTAGGGTACCCAATTTCTACTGGAATTTGAGTGTACTATTTGGACCTTCCCACCAAAATTGGCTGAGCACCAGTAGAGACTTACAAGGTCTAAGGGGAGGTTAAAGATGTTAAGGGGTTGAGCAAAGGGGGGAGAAATGTTACTTTAGTGTCCACCGTCTCCCCACACACATCCTGCAGCAACCCTAAATGCGCCCCCTCTGCTTCTCCTACCCATCTCTTATTGTATACGCCCACAAGCTGGTACCATGCATAAGCACTGACCGCATACCTTACAGAAAACCTACACCCAGACTAATGTAAGTCGCATTTGCGTGTAATGGGTAAAGCCTTTCAAGCTGGTAACCGCCGTGCTGCTCAGAAAACCTCGGCACAGTGCAGGCATAGTGCTGCTCCTTAACCTAACCCATTACACCACATTACGGCTAAGCTGTGCTTACTGCAAACTGTGCTTCTGTACGCTCTAATCATTGCCAAGATCACAATAAAATTTTCTCCTGCAGTCTTCCACATTAAGGTAGTTATCTTAGTTGTAAACTGCGCAACACTCGAAGTGCTGGAAGGGGGAAAGTAGTTTGCCGACGTGTGTGCGTATTTACACGACCTGCTTTATTATTATTATTATTATTATTATACTAGTAGAGTATTCGGCAAAAACGTTATCAAGTAGGGCAGTTACTCGTATTTTCGGTCAAGTTCTACACGATGATATCGGCAACAGGCGGCGTAGAAGGCGATCTTGTCAAGCGTACTTCGACGAACTTAACACTCTCGTTCAAGACCGGAAAGCTCAAACATGACTGTTCGCCCAGAGATCCAGTATCGAACACACATACATCCAGAAATAAGTTCCACATTTCGCCGAACTACTCCGCATGGCACTACGCTACAATCAGTCACCTTCAGACTCATCTGCAATGTGAGATAACCCCTAACGTTTGGACGGACAGGTAACATCTGCACAGAGTTACCCAATGTGTATTCTACTAACCGGTGTTGACATCTGCAGTGTCCCTTTTATCGTATGCCCGAAAGCGGCAGCTGTCAGAGGATGTCCTGGCTGATGCAGGCTCCCCATGTGATAAAGCTGCCATGCCCTCGGGAACAAGATAAAAGGAACACCCTGCAGAAAAGCATATAAAATTCTTTCGCCATAGGCACGTATTTCAACACTATAACGTGTATCTTAGAAGGCGGTTTGCTGTCATCTAACCAATTCCCTAACTAACTAACTAACTCCACAGAGAACAGGCCTACTTGCAAAGCTACTCCCTCGTCAGACAGCCAACAACTTACCCACATTTTATGGAACCTGAAGGTTCATTACCGTGCCTGTCACCTGACACTATTCTGAGCCAGACGAATCCAGCCCACGGCATCCCATTTCACTTCTTCAAGATCCATTTTAATAATACTTCCCACTTACACCTACGTCTTTAAAGTGGTCTCTTACATTCAAATTGTCTAGCCAAAACCTTTCTCCCCTACATGTGCACAAATCCCACCCAAATAATACAACGCTGCATTTAGTCAGTAGTTCAAAACAAGAAGTTCTTCACTGTGCAATTTTTTTCACTCTCTCGCCCCTCCCCCCCCCCCCAATGCCCAAATACATTCCTCAGCGCATTAACCATGAAAACCGTCGACCTGTTTTCTTCCATTACGGTAAGAAACTATTTCACTGGCATACGAACCAAGGGGAAAAATTACATCGTCTCGGGAAAATATTTAAAATTCCGCTTCTGCTTTGTGAAGTATAATTCAAATGCTCAATGACAGTGTTACAAGATGGTAAAAAAAAATGCTTTTATGAAACCCTGATATTCATCACCACGTACATAAAATCCCCTCAACAGTGCCTGCCAGAACTCGACTTGTACTCAGGTTAACACAGAACGAAAGCCCCTTCAACCACGAACGTAACACTAATAAAAAGTGCTGTGATGACGAAGGAGAGGTTCTTCCCTCTTTATAAATGTTCGTGACAGAAACCAACGGGACGTCTGACTATAAAAACAAATGAATCCAGTTCACAACCAAACATCCATTTCTGTGACATAAGCCCAAATTTTGCCTTGGTGTGGCAAGTGGTCTCACCACAACACATGTCTCTCTTATTTAATCCAAACATGCTACAGGTATTACCAATTTCACTGTCGGATTACCGCCACAGTTTGTATTCAATCTTAAATTTTCTGAAAGAAGAGAAACTTTAAACCGGGCTATTTTAACCTAACCGAACTGTACACGAACCATAATTATTTCAGAGTTGTGTGCTTTCTATCGTTTGTGATCGATGCAGGTGTATTTAATTGCCAGCTTTCTCAAAAGATCCACGAAAAGGTCAATGAGAAATAAATTAATCATACCCAACTGACGCAGTGCCGAGCTAATTGCAGCGCTGCCTCGCAACTGCTTAGTTCAAGGTCTCGTGTCCGATTTACTGGCTCTGTCAAACTCGAAATCTACGGCTCATCACTGTCCTTGCAAACGAACCTACCGACAGGGACATCCGTCCAACCTGTAACTTCAAGCACTGTGTCACCACGTCCTTATACGCGTACAGTCAGCCAATGCTTTCCATCCTGTCGATATTTTCATTAGCAGTCTCTGTTGGTAGTCATTAATAGGAGTAGAAGATGACAGCCATAAAATGTAGCGAAACATGCTCCTGTCAGTTCACAGCGTGGCTCTAAACAGCAGCATCGCTCACTGAATATCGCTGTTATAACTAAGCAAAGAACTACATGGAGAAGAACTCTTCTGGAAAAGATAACAGTTTCTTAAGTAGCAAGAAATTCCGCATTTTATGAAATCCGAAGGTTCATTAGCGCGTTTACAACAGCCTGCAGCTTGTCTCTACCCTAAGCCACATAAATCTAGCACACGCATTTCAATCCCATTTCTTTATTATCCGTTTTAGTATTATCTAGCCTCCCACCCACGCGCGTGTCTTCCAGGTGACCCCGCATTCATTTGTCTTCTCCGTCTATCTCATTATATTTCATCTGTTAACCGCCACAGTATTTTATTTTATCTCAAATTAATTCTGCTGGCATTTATGCAATGACATTTCCACAACTTTTGATGCCAATGTATTTATGTATGGCTATCAGAATTTGTTTTACGGACAAGAATTTTGTACGTAAATGGAAACTGCTTTTACGTTCCACTCTCAGTAATGGTGTTGATTGGGGCGACATTTTACCAACAAAATTCAATAGCTTTATGCCACATCCAAGTCATCATTTTATCTGACCAATATTGTCTGTCACATGAAATAATGACTTTAGATAGTAAAATCTTCCCATCAAGCTAGAGTCGCCTTACTGCTTTATTTCTTTCGTATCAGTTCTGCGAAATATGCAGCAGATGATAGTTACGCAACGTACGTTTGAGACTGAATGGCGACTAGAAGAGAAGTCTGGGAGGGGGTGGAACGACCGATATCGCCTTACAAGGTGACGCAAAACCCGAAAGACAAAGACGTCAACTTTCACAGCTTCCGAAGTCTGGACTCTAACACGCATGACTTCGGAAAATTCGCTGGCTGTGGTCATTGCAAGGCACACACACATATATATATATATATATACATATACACAGACTATTCTTTCTAAGAACACTCACGCTCTCTTGAGTGCCCCGTGATCTCAGCGTGACTGCTGACAGCAACAGATGCACGGTATATTTAGCTAAGCGTTCCGTGACCGGACAGTACCCATCGTGCGAATTCTTTTCTCAGAGCAAGCCCTTTATTTCACAGTAACATTAGATGCAGTAATTGTGAGGGACATCCTCAGTACAGCAGGACGATGGCAGGCCATTTTCGCCCCACTCTGACAGATGTAAAGCATAATCTGACTGCCTGAAGGCCTGCCTACCTACCTGCTACTGGGCGAGCCAATTCCTTACAACGAACTGCGACACGGCGCTCGTTTCAACGGTTATAATTCTGCCACTTTTACACAAAATCGTTAATGAAGTAATCCGACTAGTTGTTAAAAAACACTGACTGCAAATGTCACTTGCAGATCACGGCTCATTTGAACAGTCCCCTTAACAGGGCAGCACCGTCACTTAACTGGGCGGTGCAGTCCCCTTATCTGGACTGCACCGCCACCAAAAGTATATCAATTCTGTCCACCAATGGGCCGGTTTAGCTCATTCGTACGAGGTGCTACACAAAAATTCGGAGAATTTAAACAAAGCGCCCGAACCGGTTGTCGTATGCCCTTCCGCCACTACATGTGACCAGCAGTGTGCTTTGTAAATCAGTGTGCCATAAGTTGTCAAGCTGAGAGGACGTGTTATTAAGTTCAGTGCGTTTTTGTGAGGTTATGTTTTAGCGATCCGGCGATTTTTTTACAACTGATATGATGGATTTTAAGGAGCAACTAATCTGCATCAAATCTTGTTTCAATCTTAGAAAACTGCTGCAGAAACCCACCGAATGCTACAGGAAGCCTTCGGAAATAATGCCATGAGCCAAAGCAAAACTTTTTATGGTACAAACGCTTCAAGGACGGACGAACGTCTGTCGATGACGATGAGCGTTCTGGACGACCGTCGACAAGCACAATACCGGAAAACATAGCAAACGTTCGCGAGGCTATCCTTGCAGATCGTAGGCAAACTATCCACGATGTTACGAGATAGTAGGACTGTCATAAGGGACCGTTCAACGCATTTTGGCGGACAATTTGAACATGAGACGCATTTCTGCGAGATTTGTGCCAAGAGTGCTGAACGACGACCAGAAGGCCCACCACATTTCTGTCTGCAGGGAACTCAAACAACAAGCCAGAGACGACCTCACCTTCATCTCCAATATCATAACCGGCGATGAAACATGGGTGTATGGTTATGGCCCTGAGACTAAGCAGCAGTCGTCGCAGCGGAAGTCGCCAAATTCACCGCGGCCGAAAAAAGCGCGTCAAGTTCGCAGCAATGTCAAGTCCATATTGATCGTTTTTTCGACATCCAAGGCATTGTCCACAAGGATTCGTACCCCCTGGTCAAACCGTCAATGGCAAGTTTTACTGTGAGGTTTTGAAGCGACTGGGGGAGGGCATTCGGCGCGAAAGTTCAGACAAGTGGATGAACAACAATTGGTTTCTTCACCACGACAACGCTCCCGCTCACCCATCACTTGTTGTTCGACAATTCCTGACTTCCAAAAACATTACCGTGATTCCCCACCCCCCCACCCCCTATTCGCCTGACCTCGCCCCCTGCGACGTTTTAACATTTTTAACATCGCTATGTACCGGACCCATTTACTGTGCACATTAGCCACAATTTTCCCTCCTTCTTGTTCACTTTAACCAAAACTTTCCCGTCTCACAGCGATCCAGTGCAACCAACCATTTCACTGATCACCGTTAATAACGGACTGCATCGTATCATTAGAGCGTACAGAAACTACGTACCCTTTAAGACCTCCTGGTTACTATACGTACCATCAGGTTGACCACCCACACAGTGTACTTAGGTATTCCACAACAAACAGTGACTTTCCCCACACAACAATCACAGACTGGTCTGACAAATGTACAGATATTATGTTTTTTATGAGGTATGAACCAGATCTTTACATACAATGTGGTTTCATTTTTTATTTCGAGAGGTTAACATTATCCCTCTGTCCTAATTAAGGTTAACACTGCGACAGAACAGTTGGATATAAAACTAAAGGGGCCATCGCACACATACATACATACACAAAGTTGTGTATCGACCGGTAAGGCGGCAGGTAACAAAACACGTGCCCAGCACTGTATGGTCTGCTGATTATTAAATATATTAGGTACTCTTCGATCTGATCCCTTTACAGTAACAGAAGAAAGGTTGTATGAGGGATACACGTATCCTACATCAGACGCAACCAACAGGAACGGCTATTTCTTACTTCTCCAGCATGCCTTTGATCTTTGCGCCAGTCGGAGGAGGCCCTGCTGAACGGATATTCAATAGGCTTTCAGTTTGTTAGCAGAGTAACATCAAAGCCTCCGAACGTTTCAAAAAATAGTGTGTCACTTGCCTGTTTCTTTATGCAACTCCGTGAAACCAACGACGCTCGGAAGAATGGCACATGTCCTAACTGCCGGGAGACATGGACTGTCAGACGACGCCAACGGCACAGCGTCTTAGTTCCCACACTTAGCAGGTCAGCGGGCTGAATTGCATATTTTGTGCTCTTCTTCTTGGGCGTTCTTTCCGAAGCAAAAACACAAAGCCCCATATAGAGATCACATTCATCTGTCTGTGTCCCCCTCCGTCTGTCCCTCTGTCTGTCAGCGACCAAACCACTTCCTGGACTGTCATAATATTCAGCAATGGCTTTTTTTGCAAAATTTATCGAGCAAACGTTAATTGGTGAAAATCGGCTGAATGACAGTGATACTTTACTTAAGTGGGTAAATTAATTTCTAGCCGACTGTCCACATTTCTTAACATATTTGGGTCAAATTCAATGTAGGAGAAGTCACAAGCGCCTGAGCCCCTTGAAGCCACTAGTTCATAACTCCAGTGCCTATGGGGTTCAGACGGCTACTGAAAGATAAAAAGACACAAATCACCGGATATTATAGAAGAAACGATTAACTCTTTAAATGCCGAATTAAATCCCATCTGCCATTTGCTGGCATTATTAGAAGCTCGCCATATTCTCCACGTTAGCAGGATACGGGTTAAAGCAGAAGGTACGACAATTCGCTCGGAGATCCATAAACTTATTAACACTGTTTGGAATAAAGAGGAATTGCCTAAGCAGTGGAAGGTGTCGATCACTGTGCTTATCTGTAAGACGGGTCACAAAATGTACTGTACTAATTATGGACGCATATCGCATTTTTCATCTACGTGCAAAATTTTATCCAGCATATTGCCGTCAATGTTAACTCCACATGCACAGTAAATTACTGGTTATCATCAATGTGGATTTCGACGTAACAGGTCAACTACTGACCATATATTCTGCATCAGCTCTTCAATAGACTTCAAGAAATCTTATGATTCTGTTAGGAGGGATGTCTTGTATAATATTCTCATTCAGTTTGGTATCCCCATGTAACTGGTAAGGCTAATAAAAATGTGTCTCAATGAAACCTATAGCACAGTCCGGGTAGGTAAACATTTGTGTGATATGTTTCCTATTGAGAACGGTTTGATACAAGGAGATGCTTTGTCGCCAGTGCTTTTCAACTTTGCTTTATAATATGCCATTAGGAGGTTTCAGGTACACCAGGACGGCTTGAAATTAAATGGTACACGTCAGCTTTTGGTTTATGCTGATGATGTTATTATGTTGGGAGGAAGAGTACATTATACAAAGGAAAAAATGGAGGCTTCAGTTGATAGTAAGGAGACTGGACTAGAAGTAAATGCTGATAAAGCTAAATACATGGTCATGTCTCCAGATCAGAATGCAGGACGAAGTCGCAATATAAAAATTGATAATAGTTCTTTTGAAACGGCTGAACAGTTCAAATATTTTGGAACAACCATAACAAATAAAAATTCTATTCAGGAAGAAATTAAGAGCACAGTGAAGTCAGGGAATGCTTGCTATCATGTGCTGCAGAATATTTTGTCTTCCAGTTGGCTATCCAAAATCTAAGACACACACAGCTATAATTCTACCTATTGTTTTGTATGGGTGTGAAACATGGTCGCTCATATTGAGGGAGGAACGTAGGGTGTTTGAAAATAGGGTCCTGAGGAGAATATTTGGGCCTAAGAGGGATGACGTAACAAGGGAGTGGAGAAAACTATGTGAGGAGCTTAATGACCTGTACTCCTCAAAAATTATTATTCGGGTGATCAAATCAAGACGAATTAGGTGGGCGGGGCATGCAGCACGTATGGAGGAGAGGACATGAGCATACAAAGTTTTGGTGGGAAAATCTGAGGGAAAGAGAGCACTTGGAAAACCCAGACGTAGATAGACGGATAATACGAGGCTTAGAAAGTAAGTACCGTTTCGCTGTAAAAAATCGAATAAGGTTTCGTTTGAATTTTTATTGTTATCGGATTCTACATTCTTCAAACTATTTTTCCACATATTCGTCGCCATTATTGAGGCACTTATCGTAGCGGGGCATACGTTTTTGTGTACCCTCCTCATAGAATGCGGGCGCCTGCGATGTTAAGCCACTACTGACAATGTCATTGAGTAGAGTCCTTGAAATCTGAGGAAAGTGCAGGGACAGATCAGAAATTGTGAAACGTCTGTCGTCACGCACTCTTTCGTTGACCTTCGCACCAAATCATCATTCACCAAAGATGGACGCCCACTTCGCGCCTCATCGTGCAAGTTCTTTGAACATCCGAACCCATTTCCTAACCATGCCATCACTCATCGCATTGTCACCATACACTTGACAGATCTGGTGATGAATCTCACTTGGTAGCACAATCCTAGCGTTCAAAAAACGAATTCCAGACCACATTTCACAGT
>Ga0123352_10010025_pt1 | contig 14860 bp, 10 predicted proteins | sample TergutLab28metaG_FD_89700 | JGI IMG/M metagenome (GOLD analysis project Ga0123352, IMG submission 89700) | Labiotermes labralis P1 segment gut microbial communities from Petit-Saut dam, French Guiana - Lab288 P1 | ecosystem: Host-associated > Arthropoda: Insects > Digestive system > Gut ... | reverse complement strand
TTTTGTTATTTTTTTATTTTGATTTTGGTGTGGTTGTGGGGGGGGGTTTTTTTGTGTTTGGGGGTGGGGGGGGGGGGGGGGGGGGGGGGTGTTGAAAATTGAAGATCTTGAACAGAGTCATACAGGGCATTCAAGTCGTGTGGGGGTGTGGGGCTGTGCCTGTGAACAAATATCTCAGAGCTCACAAAATGAGTTTTCTTGTCATTGATTTACAGTATGTCAGTGGTGTCCTGCTTTGTTTAAACCCTGCTATTTATATTAGTGATATCATATGCTATTTGTCGTCTTATTGCTTTCTTGCGTTCTTTTTTTCATTTTCTGTGTGTTGTTTCTAGTCTGGAGGAACTGTCGTACTGATAATCACCTAACAGGAAGAAGTGAGAACCGGATGGCAGGTTGCTGCCTGTGTAATTTAGTGTGAATTTTACAGAGCCTCTGCAGAGGGCCCTAACGATGGCAGTCCATGGAGCCCCCCCAAAACGGAAGGAGATCTATAAATATGAAGCTCCATGGCTATTGTACAGCATGAATTGGTCCGTGCGCCCGGATAAGCGATTCAGGTAAAATTAAGTTATTGTACAATCAGGAGGTTCTGTAGAAAAACATGTCAGGTTTGATGCCTAGTATCAAAATATGTTTGGGATAATTAATGATGTCTGATGTCAGAATTTTGTTGTGTGGCTGACAATCTGGGTGCACTTTGCTGTCTGCATGTCACGTATGGAAGTTACCTGTGTCAGTGTGGCAGAAAATGCACAGTATTATTAAAATTTTAAAATACTACATTTATGTGAGATGCAGTCATATTTTCATGAACAGAGAGTGATGTTGTCCACTGCATGAAGTTCCAACTTTCTCTCATATATTTTGATCTAAAACGGTGTTCTTCGACCATCCTGAAGATAGAGGCAGCAATTCCACACCGCGACATGTCCCAGAATACTTCAGTCTTCTTTGTCATGTGTTGGTTAATCACAGGTGGTGATGTTCTACAATGTTTCAGGCTTGCACTGGGGAGCTTTGTTGAAGAATACAACAACAAGGTACAGATTGTTTCACTGGATGAAGACACTTCTGAATTCAGTGCAAAGAGTACATTTGACCATCCGTATCCTACCACAAAAATCATGTGGATACCGGACAGTGTGAGTAATCTTTGTGTGCAAATGTGTTTATATAATTTCTTTTGTCTCATCTTTCTTTTGTACTGTAAATGCAGTGTGCTTCCAGTTATCTGTTCTCATGATGAAGGGAAGATGAAAGGATATTCAGAAAGCACACAATCTGTCTTTCAGTCACTTTAGCTGAGGTTCATACACTTGTCAGTAATTATCATGCAGTAACTGAAGCTCAATGCAGTGCAATGCCAATTTTTCATAAAATTTGTGCCTTGAGAAAGGTCAAGCACCTGCTGTCTTACTTCCATTCCCATTTGTCACTCCTTTCTCCTTCCCAATCTACTGAAATGTCTGTAGCCTTGACGAGAATTCAAGTCTGCACTGTGTCAGCCGTATATTGCATGATGTTTTGAAGCGTCATAGTGCCGCCCAACAACACAGTGACACCGTACAACACATTGGCACCCAACAACACAGTGGCATGACCAAGAACGCTTGAATTGTCACCAACACTGGTGTGAGAACCTCAGATCTCTTAGCTTTAAATTTCTTCAATGACAAAATAGGTGGCAAGCCTATGTTGTACATGTCCTACAGTATTTTGTGTAAAAGATTCGTGTTTTGAAAATAGGGAGTGTGCTGTATGACTGTGTGGCCATGCACACACACATGTTTATGTGTGAGTGTGTGTGTGTGTATGTGTGTGAGTGTGTGTGTGTTCTGTAGACACCATTTGTGCCCTTGTTACATATTGTTTGATGAACCATTCTTTCTTACTGAACAATTGGACATAACCTGTTTGTGTTTGGAGAGCAGAAAGGCGTGTTTCCAGATCTGTTAGCCACAAGTGGTGACTATTTACGAGTCTGGCGTGCAGCTGAGCCAGAAACAAGGCTGGAGTGTGTCCTTAACAATGTAAGTTGCAGTTCTGTACTTTCAAAAAATTATTAAATGTGTGTTGATATTTGTGTCTTGTGTCATACTTTCTAATATTTCAGTCTTTTGCAGACTGAATGTCGTCCATTGATTACAGTGAGGCCACTGTCAATGAAACTAAATTAGACCATGTTCAGTACCATGTACACAAATTATGTATAGTACTGACGGCCATACTGACACCCGTTGAATGTCTGTAAGATTTAATGTACCTATACAGAAGTACACACGTGGTGCACATGGACTTGTGACAGGTGACGTGTCCTTGACAGAGTTGATGGCTGAGAGATGCAACACAGCTCTAGTTGACTGGTACTGGCCATTGACAGTTGCAGGGCAGATGTGCATGTGTCAACAACAAAAGTACAATTTGGTGCATTAACCAACAAATGCACACAATAAAATACAATACCATACACTTCGTGTTAGGTATTAACACCTACATGTTTTCGCACCAGAGTGTCATTAACAGACAGTCTGTTACAACAAAGGACCACAAATTGAACACATCAGTCCAGGTATTAACAGTCCTCACTGTCATTATCAATATATTAAGATATTAAAGGTCTGGAAAACATAAAGTGTGTAAGCATAAACCCACATTGCTGTAACATCAGAACTGTATGGTAGTGAGCATCTTCGGGTATAAGCTTGCAGCCATTTTGATTTTGTCTGGGGCGTGCATACAGACATCTTCCTGGTGCTGGTAACCAAAGGGATCTCATCCTGTGAGACTGTTGATTTTAGACAATTGAGTGTGTTGATATGTTATATACAGACTATGGTTTTAAGTTGTGTTGTAGAGAGTATAGATTGGGGTATGTACATGATGTGTATTGTGTCAGGCAATGCAGTGTACTGAACATGTGCCCTGTGGTGGTGGTGTTTAGATTGTTGAGAGGAAGTGTAATGTCCGTGTACTTTGGTCTTAAGAGTTTGAATCATGGACAAGAGCAAAATAAAGATGAACAAAATTTATGTTGGCCATACTGGTCATAATCTTAGAATAAGAATTTTAGAGTATCAAAGATATATAAGGGCAAATAACCCCAAATCTGGATATGCATTACACATCCAGCAGTAAACACAAATATGGCCTTATACAAACCACCGTATGGCTCATAACAACGTGTAACAAAGAATGGCATTGAATTGTGTCAACAAACTTTTATATTGAACAGTATAGGAACCTTAATAGATGAACAAACTACCTGCAAAATAATTAATACCAGGATTGGCATGTTGGGCTTGTGGTATTTTGTTGTAACAGACTGCCTGATGATGATGATGATGATGATGATGATGATGATGGCACTCTGGCGCTGAAACTTGTAGAGGTTAGTACTTAACATGAAGTGTACATTATGATTTGTGCTTTATTGTACTGTATTGAGTGCATTTGTTGGTTAATGTATTGAATGTAAGCAGATGTGCAGTATGAGTTCCATAAAATAGGAAAAGAACAAGTTTGATGCAGAAGAATTTGGTCTTGGAAGTTAAAGAACATTATCAGGTTTAAATGTCAAATAGTTCAGAGCTTTAGGAAATGTGGATTCCAAAGGGCTTGGGAAAACATAAGGGAAAATGCTAAATGTGAGCCAGATTGAGTCAGTTAGTGTCACTTTTAAATCACAGTAAACCATTGCTTGTTATACAGTGCTCAGAATTACTGGTTTCAGTTAAGAAGGCTTTAAACTGTTAGGAGTCTGCGGAACAGTGATAGAAATGTGTGACTGATGTCAGGAAGGGGCAGGATCCTAGCCAAAAAATGACTGTTTTGTGAGGAATGGATATAAATGTTTGTGTAGCACTGTCAGTTGAACAATCATTAACAAAATCGTACCAGCAAACAATTATCTATAAACTTGGTGTATGAAGAATAGCCATGCTTGTTTATGTGAAGACAGGCTTTCAGTTGAGATTGTGCTATATGCTGTGTTTTAGTGAGATCACGGAATGGAGGTGTCACTTGCATGAACTGCCCTGTCTGATGCCTTAAACTTCATGTGCAGATATGAGTGCACCAGATACTGGAGCTCCTCTATGCACAGTGGTATTCTGGGCTAAGGGCACAGACTGCTTGAATGTATAAGGTCCACAGTAACGTGCCGTCTGACACTTCTGTGTACTTGGATTGCTGATATGGCATTTGACATTCTAATGGCATTGGCTATGAGGACTTTCGTTAATATTCTTAATAGATAAGTAATACATGAGAGCAACAAAATGTCTTGTAGCAGATCTGCTGTTCTGTAGGCAGATGGTAGATCTGATCATGTCTTGAAAATTGAAATAGTTCAAGATGTGATGCTCTGCCTTTGGGTGCAAAGTTCCTGACATTTTGAAGAATCGTAGTGTATATGAAACATCAGGAATTACTCATTCAATGATGACACACAATCACATTCCAGAAGACTTAGAATATTCAGAAATACCACTTTGAGAACTTTAAGAGCTTCACATGGTCTTATTTTATATAAAAACTTGTTTCAGAATAAGAATTCAGACTTCTGTGCACCGCTCACATCATTTGACTGGAATGAAGTGGATCCAAATCTTATAGGAACGTCTAGTATTGACACAACTTGCACAATTTGGGGCTTAGAAACTGGACAGGTGAGTTCATACATGTTTCTGTTTATACTTAACAGAATCACTATGTGTTTGTTGTTTGTTTCCTGGTTCAGCATCCTTGTACATAGCCTGCCTGATATGTGTTTATGCAGGTCACAAAGTTTCCAGTCAGAAATGGCTGGCAAATGTGTTTCAGTGGTTGTACTTCTGTGTCATGGTGAAGTTCATACTCACTTTTTGACCCAAAGACCAACTGCCCTGATGGAGAGTGTTCTAGGTTGTAGTTGCTTGCTTCAGGCACATAATAGGCTTGTAGACTACTGATATGACTGCTTCTTCTCAATCCTCTAGATTCAGCATTCACACATCCTTCCATTCAGTGCAGATAAGGAAGTGCCAAAAAGGGAACTACCTTTGCATCTGCATATAACTGTTTGGCTGTGATGCCAAGTGGCATGTCTCTGTGTCCTGGAGTATCTCGTGGGTGCAGAACTTCAAAGTTGCAATGTATCACATGTGTTTAAATAATGTACGTTTTTATCTGTCACATGTTAATTTTGTGTTTTACATTTTCTTTGTCACAGTAATGTTGACCTTGCAGTGTTTGTAAATTGGTTCAGATGATTTGGTGACTCTCACTTAGTTCAAACCATGAGGAGACAATCTCAGTGGGGGTTTCATGCAGTTTCTCCTGAAGGAGCAAGTGTTTTGGGCTGTGATGTTGTTTCATTGGTTGAGTAGTTTACAGTGTTTAGAAGGATCATAGTGCCTTCATGTTCATGGCCTTTTTGGGCTGCTTGTCTCTGAAGACGAAGGCTTCACCGTCCTTTGAAACAATGGGCTGTACTTGCATGACAGTTTGTCACATCCCAGAAGCCCTGAATCGTCAGCAGTCCTGCTGTTTGAGTGTCACATCTCGCAGGTATTGCTGCACATTAAGCATTGGTGTGATACAGTCAGTTCTGAAAATGTCTGAAACTTGTGTCTGCAGGTGTTAGGACGCGTGAACCTGGTTACAGGGCATGTGAAGACACAGCTCATAGCCCATGACAAAGAGGTGTATGACATAGCCTTTAGTCGGGCCGGTGGCGGACGTGACATGTTTGCTTCTGTTGGTGAGTGTTGGTAATGTCTGAATAAGCTAGTAGAGCGGATGATGTGGTTGTGGTAAGCTTTTATAATTTTAACTGTGTAAGATTCTGACAGTTATGTGTCATGCTTGGAATTATCAACTTCATGGACTTTGTCCTTCATCTTATCGTAAAGGATACTACAGAATTAATAAAACACTATGTTTTGGGAAGGGTTCAGTCGCCAAAATGTAATGTTTTTATATGGTTTTTGTTATCCCTTAAAAGAAGTGATGATGGATGAGTGAGGGTGTGTGTTTTGTTTTTCAGAGGTGGTGATGGATGAATAAGGATGTATGTTTTGCTTCTCAAAAGTGCTGATGGATGAGTGAGGATGTGTGTTTTGTTTTTCAAAGGTGCTGATGGATGAGTGAGGATGTTTGTTTTGTTTTTCAAAAGTGCTGATGGATGAGTGAGGATGTTTTTGTTTTGTTTTTCAAAGGTGCTGATGGATGAGTGAGGATGTATGTTTTGTTTTTCAAAAGTGCTGATGGATGAGTGAGTATGTGTGTTTTGTTTTTCAAAGGTGCTGATGGATGAGTGAGGATGTTTGTTTTGTTTTTCAAAAGTGCTGATGGATGAGTGAGGATGTTTGTTTTGTTTTTCAAAGGTGTTGGTGGATGATTGAGGGTTTCTGTTTTGTTTTTCAAAGGTGCTGATGGATGAGTGAGGATGTGTTTTGTTTTTCAAAGGTGCTGATGGATCAGTGAGGATGTTTGATCTTCGGCACTTGGAGCACTCAACCATTATATATGAAGACCCACAGCACACACCACTTCTGCGTCTTGCATGGAACAAACAGGACCCCAATTATTTAGCCACAGTTGCCATGGATGCCTGTGAGGTGAGTTCATATTGTGAATATTTGATTGGAGCATTCTGAAGGTTGAAAATTCCAGTTCTTGTATCCTTGCTTAATTTTGGGCGTCTTTTTTTTTTCTTTCTTTCTTAATTTTGTCATCTTTCTCATCCTTACTTTATTCTCCTTCCCTCCCACCCTTTGGTGGGGGTGGGGGGATCTGGTGTGAGAGATTGGAGATACTAATTTGATTACCCAGCTACATGTGTAGGTGTACTTGCATTATCATCATGCCAAAATATGTGATCCAAAGTGTGTGTTGTTTTCACGTTCTGCTGTTATATAAAGTTGTTAACTCCACCTGAATGGATCCATATTGTCAGTGTCATCTGGTCTACATAACTACAGATATGTGTTGCTCAACGAAGGGGATACTTTCTGAGAAATGCGTCGTCAGGCGATTTCGTTGTTGTGTGAATGTGTACTTACATGAACCTGATACAGTAGTACAGTATAGCCTAGTATAGTATATACACACCTAGGCTATATGGTATAGCCTATTGCTCCTAGGCTACAAACCTGTACAGCATGTTACTCTACTGAATGCTGTAGGCAACTGTAACACAATGGTAAGTATTGTAATATTATAATATTATGGGACCACCATCGTATATGCAGTCTGTTGTTGACCGAAACGTCGTTATGCGGCGCACACCTGTATAAAACACTTAAGCCTAATGAAATGTGAGTGAGCATAAGGAGGTGAAGTGGTCCTTTTGTACAGCTTGACAGCATGTAGGGTATTGGAGGGGTAGCTGTACACATTCATGTACTCGGCACTGTAGCAAGGACAGAGGTTAGCTTATGCCCTGGCTGCTCCTCCCCCTCCCTCCCCATGGCAGAAACCACCCAGTACCATTGATTAGGCATCTGGATTGGCCCCTGAGCCAGGCTGGACATTTGAAGAAGAGAGGAAGTTGTCCAGCTCTTAGTGCAGTTGCTGTTCCAACTGCACTATCCTGTCCGCCTGGTGGAAGCTGAAGTGTAATAAATTGAATTGTGTGCGGAAGGTACGTTACTGTGTATGTCTATGGACCAAATTGCTGCTTTGTGTACATGTTTACTGAAGTTATTAAATCTTGCTTGTTCAGTGTGTAATATGTTTCTGTCTTCAGTCTTTTATATTACACTCTGCAGCATGTCTTTATCTGAAGTTTCTGTTGTGTTCTTTTACAAGGAAGTTCCATAAATTTGGTAACAAACGTGCCAAGAACTATATCCCGATTTCAGTGTTCACATGGCACACTTGTAGCGGATGGTATGCACCAGGCCTCTGCATTGTCACCATTGACATTGAAGCATTTGCCCCACTGTGACACTGAGGCTTGTATCCTAGTATAGAAAGAATTAGTGTCAAGTGTTTGTAGCTGGCTGTAGATGGCTGGCTTGTTGCCACATATTGCAGTTGCTTGCCTGCCATGTACTTACTGATGGATTGAGAAAGATGTCAAATCACTGGGTGTGAGATGAGGACTGTAGGGAGGGAGGTCACAGGTCTGGTTCACAGTGTGTTCATTACCATGTTCCCAGCAACCTCCACTTGTGCATGTTTTGTCTCAGATTAATTCAGTCTGTGTCTTCACATCCACCACAAGATCTTCAAATGGTCTCTTCCCTTTAGGTTTCCTCCCCAAAACCCTGTGTACAATTCTTGCCTCCCTTTCACATGGTGTACTGCCCGACCACCTCATTCTCCTTGATTTGGTCACTTGTTTCATGATGCTTCTGTTTCTGTAGGGCCCAAATTGTTGAACACCACAACCTGCATTTCACTTAATGTTAAGGAACAAGTTTTATGCCTGCATAAAACAACAGGCTACATTATAGTCAGACTCTATCATTCCGTTGACATACTGGCACATCTCTCTGTTGCAGGTAATAATACTAGATGTGAGGGTGCCATGTACCCCAGTGGCTCGGCTGAATAACCATCGTGCCTGTGTCAATGGCATCGCGTGGGCACCGCACTCTTCCTGCCACATCTGCACAGCCGGTAAGTTGATGCACTGTTCACACACAGAAGGTTCTTCCTTCCTATAGTGACAGAGGAAGCAATAATGTACATGCAGGCTGAGCGGCACATCCACTGAGCAGTGTGCTAATAGGATCCATTTGAACAATTTTCAGGTGATGACCATCAGGCGCTGATCTGGGACATTCAGCAGATGCCAAGGGCCATTGAGGACCCCATCCTGGCATACACTGCGGCAGAAGGGGAGATCAATCAGATACAGTGGGGAGCAACACAGCCAGACTGGATCGCAATTTGCTATAACAAAGCACTGGAAATTTTGCGTGTGTGAACAGTGAGTCCTGAGGTATTGGTCGTGCGTCAGCGTGTGTCTGCCGGGTGCACGCTCGTTGTGTTTCTTATTTTATTTACATCAGCAAGGCCAATGTAATTATGGTGATATATCATACATTTGCCAGTATGTTTTTTATGCAGTGATATTTATTTTACTGTTTCATATTACAGTGGCAGGAAACAGACATTATGTTGTCCGTTTGGTGGCATTGTCCGCCAACAGATTGGTGAGAAACAATATTGCTTTTGTACAGTGTGTAGACTGTGGTCAGATATTGTGCATACTGAGTATGTCAGTTGAATGTGTACAACCTCCCTTGTAGAGTTAAAAGACACATACCAAATATTATAATGAATTGTTAAGTTGTGCAAGTTGCCTCGTAGAGGTCAGGCTTAGGAATGGCAGTCAGAATTCAGTTGCATATGTAGAGTCATGAAATGACAGCAGCACATGTCAATGGATTCTGCAAGTGCCGGAGAAGGTCCAAGAAATTCTGCATAATTTTTAAATGTAGAAGATCAGTGACTTGGGCAGTGTGGAACATTCACAGATTTGAGTGTCAAAATGTTGTTTTGTTTTTGGTGTGAACTGGCATAACACATTCAGGAGCTGGGATACTGTAAGAGGTATAGTGACAATGCTATAGGCTGGATAGTTCAGCGTTTGATTCCTGGCAGGGGCAGCAGTGTTCTGGGGCCTTGGGGTAAAGTGGTTGGGTAGCAGGGAATTAAAATTGGCCACTCACCTCCATTTAGTGCTGAGGTCAAGAATGAGTGGAGCTTCGCCTCTGCTCCCCCATTCATTTTTTCATGTCCCAGACAGGGACAAGTTTGTACAACAGTTTTGGTCATTTCACAGGCTTGCAGATCTGTAGACGGTATTGGTGTTGTGTGTGCGTGGGAACTGCTGCTGCAGTTTGGGGCACTTCTTGATGGCAAGAGAAGTGGCTTGTTCTGCCCTTCACAGCAGTCATGGAGCAAGCAAGCAGGCAGACGTTCTGGTACTGAAGCATGTCACTGTCTGTCAGCAATTAGCATTTTGTCATCATGTCCAGAAAATTCAGCTACTTTGTTTTCTTACTACTTGATATTTGTGTTCAGTTTGGGAAAGGAAAGATGTTTCTATCGACAGTGATTTTGAATTCAGGAAAGTATTACATTTATAACATTGAGAGCATAGGACTAAGACAGCGCGTGTGTTCTGATATTCACAAATTTTACAATTGGCATTTCAGTCCACAGACTTCTCTATCTGCAGGTCGTCTGAAATTTAAAAAATTAATATGTGAATTTGATTCATTTAAGGAGCCAGTACTACAGCTGTGCATAACGTAACACTTCAAAAACCAATGTGCATTATTCATGCGCACATGTTTTAAACTACTCCATTTAACCAGCCACTTGAAGGAATGGCAGACTTTGGAAATTTTGAGTTCCATAATTTTTCTCCCATCTTCTGTGTTCAGAATGTTATTGGCATTACATCCTCAGTGTGTTGGAGAAAACCTTAAATATGGGTCAGGGACACGCCACCGACATCCGTCGGCCCGTCGGTATTCGCGCTGGAAGCAGTCAGCTGCACCCATTTAAGAATAAAGCTGTCGTAGCCCAAAATACCCTGCCATTTTGTTTCCAGGGCTCTCCGTACTATTCAGCGTATTGTTCAAGTATCTGTTCATTATCATATACAGGGTCTTTGTTTTATCTGACAATTACTGTTTGTCACATCATATTGAGCAGGCTCACTGAGCCTTTGTCCATATGCCTGGCTGATTAGTTGATTGTTAGCTGAGAACAGCTGCTGTGAGTGCGGCGACAGTTGAAGAGTTACAACCCACGAGTCATCTTACAGTTGTGCCAATATGGGAAGGACTTTAAACATCTTTCACTTACTTAGAATGAGTGTGCGTTGTGTTGCAGTAGTATGTGGGTAAGGTAGGTGATATTCAGGCTGATTTTTGTATGTTATGTTCTAATAACAAAACAAACTGAAGCTGCTGCAGCAGTGTGATGGCCCACATTTATCTGTTTGTCATGTAATGATGAAAATTGTCTGACAGTGGGCTGATAGCCCTTGTGTTGTACATATAGCAATGTGCAGTGTAAATGAGTATTTGTTGTAATTACTGTGAATGAACTTGGTATTTGCCTGAATGAATACATTTCATTATGTTGCTGTAGTTCCTCTGCCTTGTCCGGACCCCACCGCACTGCGGTGACATTAGACTTTTGAACGTTGAACGGAACTCAACACTTGTTTGTGGGGTGCATGCATGTGTTAAAACGAAAGATAGGAATTCGTAAGTAAACGAGTGTGTATAGCTGGCCCGATTTTGGATGAGCAAGTGAGGGACTGGTCTTTTGGATTGTCACTGTTATTATAAAGATGATGTATCAGTTGATTACAGTAAAATCTAAAATTAAGGTAAATGTACTGTTCGGAAAAATATGAACATTCTGCAAAGGAAAACGGAGACATCAGTGTTGCTGAGAACTCAGGTTACTGGAACGTGATGATGTGTCATCGGGAGAGTAGTGTTGCGTGTGTCAGAGTGCTTTGAGATCACAGTAACTACTGACCTAGTGGCACAGCATTGTGTCCCAAAAGACCAGAGTCCACCCCTCAAATGTACATTTTTTAAATGCCAGTGTATTTGCCAGACAATAATTTATCTTTAGCTGTGGGTAGTGACATGTCAGTTAGGAAGTTCCAGGAATGATGTTGTTGTGGTGTTACATCTGTTGTTGGTCGGGGGGGGGGAGCCATGAGTCAGGCATGGGAAGTGAAGTGATTTGTTCAGTTGAAAAGAAAGTGCTGTACTGTTCTGATGTTGTGAAAACTGAACAGTGACTGTACTGAAGACATTCTGTTCTCAGTTCCCTGTTTACCAAAGCATAAGGCTCCAAAACTGGCCTGTCACCATTTTCCTCCTAAAATTCTTTCATTTTCAGGCATGTTTGCAAAACAGTTGCAAAAGGCAGCTGTAGCTGCATGATGTCTGTCAGTCTGTCTTTCCATTCAAAGAACATTTTGTACCGAGACCATCATTTTGGAATGTCTCTGTCCTTGGGATGGCGTCGCTACGCCTCAGGATTTGATTCCTGTCAGTTGTAAGAGATTTCATTCCCCAAAATGACCACTCACATCCATGTAATGCCAAGGTTAAGAATGAATGCAGCGTTACCTCTATTTTGCTTTATATAGCTTAGTGGCAATTCTGCATCTTAAGCTTTTATGATGGTCCTGGACCTGCATCCACCTTCAGGTTGAATGTGTGAGGGTGGGCCTGTTAGCAGGAACTAGCCAGAAGTGGTGGACATGGACACATCTGCAACAGAATGTGTGTTCTTGTGCCTGTGCACGTAACACTGACCGCCATTAGCGGTGACCGTGTGTTTCGCACCTCATGACAACCTTGACACTGGACCTAGAGGAGATCGTGATCCTGTCCACTACTAATGGGTACCTGGGTTCTCTCCCTAGGTTGAATCGGCCAGGGCATGAAGCTGATGATTCACCTCTTTCTACTGCTGACATTTGAATAGCTGTACTGTAGGACTTACAGCATGAACAGAAGAAGTGTACCTCTTTTAGCCTCTTTGTAATAAATGGCTGTTGACACCACAGATTTTCAGTAACAACTCTGAAGGTGCTGCCATCTCTAAATGCACGCAGCAACTTGACAAGACATGCTGGATTGCTCGCAGGCAGCAGACTGAGCCTCTTCCCTTACCAACAAATTCTTAGGACCGTTTCTTGCATGGAGTGTAGCACAACAAACCGACGGCAGTGTACGGTACCACGCCAGTGGCAGCAGGTGTGCAGAGGAACTGGTACCGTGGCCGGTACAGGGGCATGCAGAGGAAGGTGAATTGTGGTGCAGTGTGATTGAATTTGATGTGTAGGTACATCTCTCACCCAGACAGGGTGTCAATAGGACACACACTGTGTGGAGGGAGTTGGGAAGGAGAGGAAAATGGCGAACTGAAAGTAATGGAAGGGTGGGGAACTGCCAACAGATGAAGGGGAGGCTCCACAGTACCTGCACTTTCTGTTGTGCTCAACTGATGAGAGCAGCTCTGACCTTAATAGGGTGGGTAGGGTGCGTCATCTTCAAACTGATTTTGCAGGGACGGTTTGTTCTGATGCAGACACTATCGTGTATTATGTATGTGCGTACATCAGAGTCCACTGGGCAATCTTTATTTGGTGTTCATTTTGCAACACGCCGAAATTCAAGTGTGTGCACAGCATTGAATACACAGAACACGTAGTACTAACTCGCACGCACAAACACAACTGTTTCAGTCTAATTTGTTTCTAACTGGAATAAGTCAACATATATCACTGCCGAGGTCAGGTTTGTTTTTGTGAGTCGTCAACAGTACTGTCTGCAGGCTCTGGGCGGTCGAACTGGCTTCCTGGTAGGTGTTCAGTGTCAAAGGTGCAACTGCACGTGCGGCACACGTGTTTCCTGTGACGCATTGTTACGCATCTCGTCGAGAACGGAAGTAACGTCGTTAAACATTGATCTGGAGCTGGCAGATGGCGTCTGCTCGCATTCCCGGACGCGCCTACCGCTGCCACTCCTGTGCTTTGTTCTGTTCAGTGCACTGACTGGAGAGAGAGGCCGTCGTCACAGGGTGTTGCTGAAGATTGGATTGTTGTGGGATGTGGCACCGTGTGGTTGGGCGGGTACGAACAGTCGCACAAGCTCGCTTGTCAGGGACAAGCAGGCCCTTCTTGCCGAACTGCTGCGTCTTCAGGTGGAAGAACCGCCCGCGATCGCTCGTAACGTTGCGATTTGCGACCTCGGCAGTACGGCCTTACATCCGAACGGCAGGTAGTGGCTGTTGTCGGCCATTCTTTTTGGCGGTGTGCATAAATTGCACACAGCGCCTGACAGCCTTCCGCAGCGGTGCAAACAGGTTACAGCAAATTGAAAACGTCACTGTGACCGCAGCTACACAACCAGCAGCTTGCGTTGGTTAACTTTATCCGGTAGGATGCAGAAGGGGCTGCAGCATTTTGAGTTCCTGACTGCACTGTTGGGGTGAGCAAACATAGGGAGAAGAGAGGGGCTGGACATGTGGCATGTGTGGGGGGAGACCTCAAGGAAAGGGCCACTTGGAAGACCTAGGCGTAGATAGGAAGGTAGTATTAAAGTGAATGCTAACGGGAATTAAAGGGCGTTGACTGGATTAATGTGGTCCAGGATAAAGACAAGTGATGTGTTCCTGAAAACACAGTAATGGAACATTTGGGTTGCTTAAACTGTGGGAAATTCCTTGGCTGCAGTAACTTACCAATATATATATATAGCGGTCTGATATAGGGGTGTGCCAGTACGTGTCGGTTAGGCCTACCATCTTCTCGCCGTCCGCGGTGGGCCCTAGATACGACACACGGCTTCCGAGGCAGAGGTGCCTGACTTCACACCTTGTACTGCGATAGGAGCATAGGTGGTAATTCAGGTGTGCGGACACATGAGAATGCCGTCCAGGTCTTGACGGAATTAGTCGGCTAGCGTCAATCGGTGTTGGAGAAGTTCAATAGACGACACTTCCTGCAGCAGCACTGACGAATTGTACACACGTTTCATGTGGTTCAGGTACACGTAGGCAAATTTATAGGAATTGACACAAAATGACACCGTGTCTGCTGCCTGCTCTTCGGATCTGCCCTTCACTACCGAATCCCTGACCACTGCCGCCTGTCACTCTGTCGAATCCTCTGCTGTCTCTGACTACATCAGACTCCTCGACAGATAGACCGCCCCAATCACGGTGCCATTCCTGCTGCAGAGTGACACCTCTGACAGGAGTGACTTCTGAGACTAGTCGGGCTTCGAAAGACGGTCTTCTGTTGGCTGCCCAATTCTTGGGGGGGGGGGGGGTCATGACGTAAATTTCGTTTGTTAAACTCCAAGTTTTTTTT
>Ga0123352_10010023_pt1 | contig 14862 bp, 16 predicted proteins | sample TergutLab28metaG_FD_89700 | JGI IMG/M metagenome (GOLD analysis project Ga0123352, IMG submission 89700) | Labiotermes labralis P1 segment gut microbial communities from Petit-Saut dam, French Guiana - Lab288 P1 | ecosystem: Host-associated > Arthropoda: Insects > Digestive system > Gut ... | reverse complement strand
CAGGAACCTTATTTTTAAGGCTTTCTGCAAGCTCGCGCCCTTTTTCATATGAATTGTGGCCATATATCTCATTTACCGAGGAAAACGCCACTTCTTCCTTTGGGCCACAGACAGCCATTAGGGCTAAATCGTGCATGGATTCTCCGACTCCGGCCCTGCCTGTTACGCCCGCGCAGGAACTGCCCAGCATTGTTACACCGGGCAATTTTTCATTTAGAGCAGCCGCAAGCTTGCTCAAATTATGGCCAAGCGCGGCATTTACCATTACAAATCTGCAGTCTGAGGGGATTTGATTTTCAAAGGCTATCTCTAGACACTCGTCAATGACGCGAACACTGTTGCCGCTCCTGGCATTCGCTGAATAAAATCTCAGCATAATAAATCACGCTCCTTCAGGAAATCATACGTACATAAATGCCTGTATGCCGCTTTCGGCATACGTGAAAAACTTTCGCTCCACATCTTAATATAAAGGAATGGGATTTTCAACTTTTTAAGCAGAGTTCGAGTGTTTCTACGTTCTCAAAGCCCAGCCTGGCACGAAATTCCATGCCTGCCTGAGTTGAGCCGCGTGTTTTTTAGCATCGGAATCCACGCTGCAAAGAAGGTTATGAAATGTCTTTGAGTGGCTCAGCTCCAGTAAATGACATAGTTCATGCCGCAAAACGTGCCGCACCAGACAGGCGGGTAAAAATAAAAGTCTGCTGTTAAGATTAATATTGCCTTTTGACGAGCAGCTTCCCCAGCGGCTTTTCTGTTCCTTAATTGTGACGTTGGAATAAGAAAAACGATATTTCTGAGCTTCTTCGTTCAAAAGCCCAGGCAGCCGATCGCGAGCTTTTGCATTCAGCCATCGATTAAGCGCGGCTATGGCTTCGTTTTCGCTGAAATCCGAGGTCAGGGTTATAGTTCCGTTCAGAGCGGTCAGTCGTTCTTTTTCCAGCGGTGCGAATGTCACTCGCCATTGCTCGTTCAGGGCACGCAGGTCTACAACGTCCGGTACGCCGTTTGTTTCGGCCTTCTGCCGTGCACGGGCAGAGACTTTTTCAAGCGCTCCGGCGATCCAGTCTTTTTTTTCTTCCAGCAATGGAGGAAGGTCGCGCGATACGCAAAATCTGTTCGGCACAACCACGGCAAGTCCGTCTGCCGAGACCACGAAACGCACGTGCCGCGCGCGTGCGCTGCGCCTGACGGTATATGGATATGCGAATGACATCAGTCGAACGGTGACAGTTTTTTTATTACGGAAGCCGCGGCTCCGAAGATCGGCGCGTCGGTGTCCAGTTCGGATGAGCGTATTTTCAGCGTTCGCCTGAACGGTTCTCCCAGGTAGCGTGGTATTCGGGCTTCCAGAAGTTCCATGAATCCCTCTCCTTTGCGAAGTCCTCCGCCAATAATCACGAGTTCTGGGTCGAAAATATGAACCAGTGATGCTATTCCCCGCGCCATATTGTCCAGCGCGGAATCCCACAGCGGGGCCACATCTATGTCGTTTTTGCGCTGCCACAGTTCTTTCAGGACAGGGGAGGGGCCTAAACCCATTTTTTTTGCCTGCTTTTCCAGAGCGTCGGCCCCGCAGAGGGCTTCGAAGTGTCCAAAACCACAGCAGCCCGGACCGCACGGTTCATCGCGCCCAAGTACAATATGGCCAAATTCGCCGGCCATGCCGTGCGCTCCCGTCAGAAGGCGGCCTCCTGACACCACGCCGCCGCCGATGCCAGTTCCAAGCGTTAGCACGATGTAATCGCTGATTCCGACAGCGGCTCCGGCTAGTCCTTCGCCGAGAGCATAACCGTTTGCATCGTTTTCTATCGCAACGCTGGCTCCAGTTGCTTCTTCGAGCATTTGGCGTATGGGCAATTCGTTCCAGCCAGCGAAATTCGGCATCATCATAATGTGTTCCCGCTTCGCGTCTATAGACGCGGGGATGCATACTCCGACGGGAACATCTGCTCCTGTTCCAAGAGAAGCCGCTATGCGGGCAATCTGAGCTATGATAACCCTAGGCTCGCGTGTCTGGTCGGTCTGTTCTTCAACTCTGGCCTCTATCGTTACATTCCTGACAAGGCCAGCCGCTATTTTATGACCACCTAGGTCGATTCCAACGGCTTGCATGAAAACATCTCCATTCGATTGGGTACTTCACTCACGAGTCACCCATAGAGTTCCGCCTTCGACGCTGAGTATCTTCACGGCCTGTCCGGGACGGATTGCCTCAGTGTCCTCCGCTCTGGCGGGGAGTTCCAGCCTGCCTGTTTTTGTGTCTACCATCACTTTGCCAACGGCAGAGGAAGACTCGCTAATGGTGATGTAGACGTAGGCGCGTTTTCCAACAAGGCTATTCATGTCAAGAGTGCCGGTCTCCTGAAGCTTGAGAAAGGTTCTCAACAGGTAAAGCGACATGAACACGAGCACGCCTCCCGCGCCAAAGCCCAGAAGCGACGCCGCACCGTGAGAAAAACCGGTGAGAAGCGCCGCCAGAGTCACCCAACCATACCCAACAAACAACGCGACTAAATTTCTGAAAGAAAGATAGTCGGCGAAGTTTGATGAACAATCGCCGGCTATATCAGCGTCACAATCCGCGGAGCCGAAAGTCTGAAACAGAAACATGATTGTCGCAAGCGCTCCTATGGCGGCGTGTGCCCATTCCCAGGCGTTCATTTTTATTTATCCGCCGGGCCTTTAATCGGCTTCTTCGGGAGCGGCTGGTCTTTCTTCTTTAAGCTCGCCAAGCAGCCCTGGGCCGGTCACGCCAGTCATTTTCAGTAGATCCTGAAGTGGAGGCAGGCTCGTGGCATAGTCGCGCACAAGGCTGGAAATCGCCTTGTCTGAGCGGCCGGAGTCCCAAACCGTCACTTTATCAATCTTAAAGTTCGATATGGCTTTGGCCTGAATGTTCATCATCTCCGGCACTCGGTCGGCCATCATGAGGAGGAACGCTGCGCTTGCGTCGCCGGAAGCGGCCTCGACCAGCTTTTTAATACCTTGAGAGTTTGCATCGAAGATGGCCTTCATTCCATCAGCGCGGGCAAGCATTTCGTTTTTAATCCGCTCACCTTCTCCGCGCCCTTCACGGCTTTGCTGTTCCATAACAGCGTCCGCTTGAATTATAAGGCGCTGCTTTTCAGCCTCAGCCATCGGAATTGTGTTCGCAAGCTGAGTGGCCTTGTCTCGTTCGGTACGCGCTGTTTCCGCTTCTGTTTCGGCAATATACGCCAGACGCTTGGATTCCGCTTCTTTTGTTTTTTCCGCGATGGTTGCGCGCCTGGTTGCCTCCGCCACTTTTTCGCGCAGGTCGGCGTCTGAATCGGTTTTAACCTGACGGGACAGGTTTTCACCCTTTACGGCCTCCGCGTCCGCTGCCGATACGCCTACGCGCTGTTCTCTCTCGGCGTTGGCGAGGGCTATTTCGCGCTCTTTCGCCGCGCGGGCAATACCTATTTCACGGTCTTTGGCGGCTTCTGCCAGTCCAATTTCCTTTTCTTTGTTAGCGCCCGCGATACCGATTTCTCTTTCCTTGCCGGCTTCCGCTAGTCCGATTTCCTTTTCTTTGTCAGCGCCCGCGACTCCAATTTCTCTTTCTTTTCCAGCCTCCGCGACGCCGATTTCTTTTTCCTTGTCGGCCTTAGCGACGCCGATTTGTCCTTTTCGCTCCTGCTCGGCAACGTCTATTCGCGCCTGGTTGATGGCCTCGGAAGCGGCTTTTTTACCCAGAGCTTTGATATAACCAGATTCATCGTCTATGTCCTTGATGTTGACGTTGATAACTCTGAGGCCGACTTTCGCAAGCTCTACCTCGACCGAGTCCATGACGGCGGATTGAAACTTCTCGCGGTCTTTATTGATTTCCTCAATGTTCATAGTGGCAATTGTGGCGCGGAACTGGCCGAAAATAATGTCCTCCGCCACTTGCCTGATCGCTGGTTGATACAATCCCAGCAAGCGTTCTGCGGCGTTTTTCATGACGATCGGTTCTGTGCTGATGCCCACAGTGAAGGTCGATGGCGCGGCGATACGGATGTTTTCTTTAGAAAGAGCGCCCTGTAATGGTATTTCGATGGATATTGGGGTCAAGTCGAGGTAGGAGTATGCCTGCAGGAGCGGCCATACGAAAGCCGCGCCTCCGTGGATACATTTGGCGGTTCCCTCACCGGTTTTACCGAAAATGACGAGTATTTTGTCGGACGGACAACGTTTGTACCGGCTTATCAGCGTTATGAACGACAAAAAAACAAATGAAACAAGTATAGCCGCAAAAACAATGCCTACGTACATTAAGACTTCCTCCTAAATCTGGATTTCGCGCAAATCTAGCGCAAATTTCATGATGACAGGGCTACGGATTAAAAAACACTGTTAAGTGACCGGTCATTTTATTGATGAGCAGCGGACGTAATTAACACCGCTTCCCCGCGAAGAGCGTAGCGCTCCCTCAACAGTGATGTCGTCGCCTGTTTGCTTGGCCATGATAATTTCGCGCAATACCGTATCGTACACGCGCACCGTAAGAAAATCCCGTCTTGGGCCTTCCGGCCATTCGCTATCCTGCCGGACGGCGAACTGTATGTATTTCCCAGTTGCCGTTTGCCCCTCAGACTGCCCTTTAAGAAAATGCACCTTACCCGATAAAACTACGCTATTCTCCAAATTCAAAAAAACGCACCCGCTTTTCATTTGATTTGCCTCTATTATGCCGCCGCTCGCGGACAATGTAAAGAGAGTCTGCCTTCATATACAAAATTGAAGTTTTACAGTGTATAATCTCGCGTAACTCTTTAGAGATTTTGTGCACTTGGTCACGCTTGGTCATGCTAATGAAAGGTGGTATAGAAGTACGCTTTGCCTAAAAAATTAGACTGGATCACCTTGCCCAGGTTTTTGTGGGTTTTGATCGTTTCGCTGCTCAGCGGCTGGCTTGTGGCATATTCCAATTCCTTGTCGGTGTGGGAATTTCTTCTGTATGATATAGTGCAAACTTACAGATCGCCGGCGGCACAACCGCTTATTCGTATAGCTCCATTTATCAGCTTCCTGTGGACTATGTTCCTGGTTGCTGTATGTTCTGTTCTGGGTTTAATTCATTTCAAACGCAGCTTTATTTTTATACCGCCTGTATACCTGGCTTCCACGTTATTTGTGGCTACGCTTTTTTTGTTCGGAAGATGGATTCCTCTCTTAGGGCCTCTCATACTATGCTCGTTCTCATATTTGATGGGGCAGGTCATAACGAGCTGGAAACTTTATCACGACTGGAATGTGCGCGCACTTTCAATAAAACCTCTTCTAGCGTTGGCGCAGCAAGCCGATACTGCGGCCAATTTTGATGAATACCTAAGGTCACTGTGGCACGAAATTGAAGAAAGTACCGGCGTATCACTGAAATCCACAAGGCTCAGCGAGAATTTCAGCCTCATTCAAAACTATCTTTCCCGTGCGCATACAACGCTCCAGCATGGCGGCGAAAGCTACTACATTATCAAAAACGCGTCTGATGATTCCCCTCGGCATCGAATGTTGCTGCCCCTTCCGGTATGGAACGACCTGTGGGACGATGGCAATAAATCCGGCAGCAGAAATTACGTCATTCTGGCATGGGATGGCCGCATCGCCACGGAGAGCCTTACCAGCCTGGCCGCGCTGGTAATTTTTTCAGCTTTACACTTCCACGCTATCGAAGAAGGGCGCAGGCGCAAAGAAATGCTGACCAACACGATTGCTGCTATCATGGAAGCAGTTGAGGCCAAAGACACCACCACAAAAGACCATTCAAAACGTGTGGCTGAAATTTCAAAGAAACTTGCCGGCTGGATGAAGCTTAGTCGGCAGGAGATAGAGGACGTGCATTTCGCGGCTCAGATTCACGACATAGGAAAACTCGGAATTTCCGACAGCATTTTGAAGAAACAGGGACTCCTCACGGAGGAAGAAATCGCCGAAATGAAGCAGCATCCTCTGATAGGCCATAACATTATGCGCCCTGTTAGACTGCCGCCGCACATAATCAAAGGCATCACGGAACATCACGAGAATGTTGACGGCAAAGGTTACCCAAATAACCTAAAAGGCGTGCATCTGAGCATGGCCAGCAAGATCATTAAAGTGGCGGACGTTTACGACGCCTTGTCAAGTCGCAGGCCGTACAAAGAACCATGGACGCCCGAACAGATTCGCGCTTTCCTAAAAGAGCGCAGCGGCACCGAGTTCGACGCGAATGTAGTGGACGTTTTTCTGAGGCATATGTAAAACTGTAAAACATGCAAAAAACGTAAAGCCGCTTGCCAGCGCTATTTTAGAAGTAGCTCAACGGCTTGTTTTAATTTTTCGAGAGCCTCCGTGTCGCCGACTGACACTGCGTTTACTATGCAGTGTTCGAGGTGGTCTTTTAAAATCACCTCACAGGTTCCATTTATAGCGGAGCGCACCGCAGCTAGCTGAATCAGTACCTCTGTGCAGTCGCGCCCGTCTTCCACCATGTTGCGCACAGCCGTCAAATGTCCAATAGCGCGGGAAAGCCGGTTTAACACCGTTTTTGTTTGCGTATGACTGTGCGTATGTGATACGTTGTCATGACTATGCGCTGCATCGTTGTGTTTATGCCCGCTCATATATTTCGCTCCTGACAATGAATTTTTTATAGTTTAGCATTAAATGAACCTGCTATACGGTTGATGGCAGTCCAGGCAGAGTTTTTTGCCATCTTGCAGGCGAATATGGTTTTCGGCGGTGGTTTCGCTGCATTTTTCGCAGGGTATGGAGCGAAACAGCCGCGCCTCTTCTGGTAGAGCAAATGGAACATCTTTTACCTCGAACAGCTCGTTGTGAGGGGTGTTCAGCAGCATTTCGCGGCGTTCGTCCTTGGAGATATCTCCGAAATTCCCGCCCTTGAAAACCAGCCGGACGCTTTTCCCCGTGTTTCGGCTGAAAAACGAAAACGCCTGCTTTCCGCGTTGCCTGAACAGCAAATTCCCCTTGCCCGTGCTGCATCCAAGAATGACCGATATTGCATCCACTCCGCACGCGTCGTTTTCGGCAACGCAAACAAGCTCTTCGTCCTGCGAGAAAGCAAGGCCAAGAAGTTCCTTGGCGTAAATGGCCGCCTTAAAGCCAATAGCCAGCCCAGGGCAGCTATGCCCGTGGAAAGCAATCGTTTTTTCCCAGAGTTCAACGTGTGTAAGCATTGGATATAACCTCCCAAATTTAAAGAAGCGTGTCGCGATCTTCGCTTTCCATTGGCGGGTGGCGGGGCTGGAAAACGCAGCGCGCGGACCAGCTTCCGACTAAAATACCTCCCGCGATGTCAACAGGGTGATGAAAACCCAGCCACAGGCGGGAGATGCATACCACAGTAACTATGAATGAGAGAAAAACGGAAAAATTTTTCTTGCCTGTCCAAAAAGCAAGAGGAAGGGCCGCCGTAATTATAGCGATGGTGTGGCCAGATGGAAAGGCGTTGTAGCCGCTCACGAATTGGAAAAATGGTTTCGGCGGCCAGTCAAAATATGGTCTTGGAATACCAAGGCCGTACTTTATAAATTGCGTAAGGAGCAGAGAAAACAAAACAACAAAAAAGATGAGGCGGAGAACGAATTGCAACTTCCATTTGTTACGAGCGAGCAGTGCGCGTAACCCGATTATCATGTAAACAGCATAAATCGACAGCAGCGAATAATTGCTTGCGATGTTCATCATGCGGGTTACGGTAGGGTGCGATTCGCGCAAGGCTTGATAAAAATCACGCGGCGCACAGCCGAAAAAACCATGCACGGCCCAGCTGACAATAATATACAGGCATATTGGAAATAACATGGCAAAGTGGTGCATCCACGGATATTCATGGTGAAGTTTTAAAAAAACGCGCGGGTCTATTCCGCTAAATTGCCTGAGCAGCGGCGAGTCTGTATTGCCGAATATCATAAATTCCTCCATAGTTTGTCATTTGTATTATAGGCCAGGTTATACAAATATTCGACAGCCTTAAACAATGCAATTATCAATCATGTTACTATACTACATCGCACATTGTTGTCAAACTACGGCAGGATTATAAGAATTTGCGCCGATAAGTCGTCTATAATTTCTGCAGCATCCAGGTGACTGAGGCGAGGTTATTGTCTAGATCATCGCATTCATTGAGCTGGCTTTGGACATATCCTTCAAATATTGCCCGCTTTTCGGGGCGCTTTGCTGACAGTTCCTTCGCCCGCGCGGCGATTGCCCTGTTGTCGGAGTCAAAGTTATATTCTTCGGCGGGTTGCGCTTCTTCAACAAGCTTTAATCCGCTGTCTTTAAATAAGCGCATCCATTGTCCATGCGTCAGGTATTCATAATTTTGGTATTTTATTTCCTCGCCGCCTGAGCCGTCGGGCAGGTAAGATTCATCAATCAGGATAAACCCGTTGGGCTTTACGGTTTTGAGCAGCTTGTTCAAGGTTTCCTGCGGGCTGCCCAAAATATTTCCCGCCGCACCAAAGATAACGCAGTCGTAGTTAGCTTCCATGTTCACAATTTCATTTGCATCGGCGATGGCAAAATGACACAGCGGGGAAACATTTAATTCCTTTGCCTTTTGCCTGGCGTACTCAATGAAATCAGGCAGCAAGTCGAAACCGTATACGTTGACGCCGAGGCTCTCGGCAATTTTTACCGCCACAGCGCCTTTGCCGCACGCGATGTCCAAAATTTTGATGTTTTTACTGTCTGCTGGTATGGGCATGTGTTTTTTTATCAGCCTTATCATATCCCTCGGGTTGCTTCCCAGTTCCCACAAATCCTGAAGCAGGTACGGCAAAAAGGGGAGCAGCTCAGTTGTTTCCGCAGTCAGCGAACAGGCCAGTTTTTCTTCGGTTTTTTTGTCCATTTTTTACTCGCGCCTCCCTGTAATTATGGCTTTGCGGGTTATAACCCTTTTTCCAGCCGCTCTCTTATTTCCAGAGATGCCTTTGTTTTTCCCAGGCCACCGAATGTGCAGCGCAGTTCCTTGGGCAGGCTGACGCCTATATCGTACATTGCAATAATTGTCTGTTCCAGCGGAATGACTTTGTCGTAGCCGGCAAGGGCCATATTGGCGCTGGCAAGAGCATTAGCTCCTCCCATGATATTTTTTCCGAGGCATGGCACTTCCACTCTGTTGGCGACGGGATCGCAAGCCAAGCCTGTTATATTTTGCAAAGCGATTGAAGCAGCGTCAAGGCATTGCTCCACGGAGCCGCCCATCATTTGCGTAATCCCTGCAGCTGCCATGCCCGAACCAGCGCCGCATTCAACTTGACAGCCCGCTACTTCCGCCGCGAAGGTCGCCAGCTCGGCGATAAAAACGCCTACAATACCGGCTGCCAGTATCCCTTTCACGCATTCATCCTGTGAGAGGCCAAGCGTTTTCCCGACGCCCAGAATCGTTCCCGGCAGACAGCCGCATGCTCCGGCAGTGGGCGCGGCCACGATAACTCCCATCGCGCTCTTTACCTCCATAAGCGCTGTGATGAATTTTATAGTGGTGTTAAGCGTCTCGCATGGAACAAGTTTTCCCTGTTTTGCGCTTTCGTCTATTTTGAACGCCTGCGGGCCGAGGATCCTGTCTCTGTATTCCGTCCCACGCAGCCCTTCAGCGATGGCTCTTTCCGTGATGTCCAGGATGGCGCGCATTTTTTCAAAAACGTCATCCTGCGTTGTGTTCCCTCGCGCGGCTTCGTATTGGGCGGCAAATTCCCACATTGGGCGTGGTTCGGTCTTTGCCAAAGCTTCGAGCTGTTCCGGCGTCCGAAATGGCACAGCGCACGATGCGCTGGAGTGCGTCGGCAGAATGGGCTCCAGACATACAACATCAGAAACGCCGGAAAGCGCCAGCAGCGCCTTTAACACTGACGAGTCGGGTTTTGACGCAAATTTCAAAGCCATGAGCGTCTTGTCCGGCAAATGTTCTACGTTGATGAAATCTGGCTGAGGGCAAATTTTTTTGACGGCATCAATGAGTTCATCGGCGGTATTTGGCGCGTCCGGCGTATTTGACGTAATCAGGGTAATTAGAAATTCATAAAAATCGCCTTCGATGCGCACGTCGAAGCCGTCGAATTTTATCATTTCGATCATGCCTCCGCCGACGGAGAGCGCTTCCCAGCGGCGGGAGTTTCCGTTTTTGCCGGCAGCCTCAATTCGAAAGTGATTTGGGTGCTCTGCGCCGTAGTCAAGCACGCGGAATTCCACATCAATTCCGGCGCCTCTGGCGAGGCGTTCCGCGTCGAGCATCGCGGGGTCAGTCATGTCGATGCCCATGATTCCACTTACGAAACCCATGTCCGTGCCGTGGCCTTTGTGCGTCTCCGCCAGAGAGCCGTTTACGTCGAATTCGACCAGAACTCTGGCCACGTCGTTGCCGAGCGACTGCCTGACGAGGGTTGCTATTCTTGAAGCGCCCGCCACGTGAGAGCTGGAAGATCCGCGCATGACAGGCCCTATTACGTCGTTGAAAATGCTGGGAGGAAGCTTTTTCATAGCGTTGTCTCCTTTTGTTAAAGCGAATGTATGCTGCGGACAATGATAACAAAAAACCTCACTGCTTTGTGCCGGGAGGTTTTTTGTAAATCTATTTTTGAGTTTTTCTTGTCAGGGTGATGTCATTTATGGCCGGCAGCTATCGCTGATGTGGGAATGGGCAGGAGTATTCGTGCAGTAATTCCCATTTTTTTGTTCCATCGTTCAGCACAAATACGCCGGTAGATCTGCCGCCGCCCTCAACGTAACTGCCCTCTATTTTTGTTATTTCAGCAGATATGTCTTCGGCCTCAACGCCTCCATCCCTGACATGCTCGTTCTCTATATTGCCGCTGTAATTATATTGATATGTGTAAACATGGCATTTGCAATCGCTATGGATTACATTGATGTCTGTTGCCCAAAATTTGCTGTTTTTAATAGTGCTCCAGAAGTGCTCATGATAGGCTTTTATTTGTTCGATATCTGTATCCATCTTACCGGAATAACAAAAAACGGCATCCTCATGCAGCATTTTTGCCACCTGAGAAAAATCATGGGTGTTAATTGCTTCCATGTACGTTTTAAATGTTTCCGCCATAAATTCATCCTCTTTAACGGGTAGTTTTGCCATTTTTTACCTCCAAATATTGTAGTTTTTTGCGTCGCAACAGGTACACAATAGCATGTAAGGATAATTTGTGAAGCAGGCACTTAATTGTGCTATAGTTACCTGAATGAAACTATTGGAGGTTTATATGAACAAAGATCTGCCATCCTGTCCTGTGCAAATAACCATGTCGCTGATAGATAATAAATGGAAGGTGCTTATTATTGGGGAAATATTACACGGCGCTAAACGATTCAGTGTGTTGAAAAAAGCATTGCCTGGCATATCTCAAAAGGTGTTGACTCAGAACCTTCGGTCTATGGAAGCCAGCGGGATTATTAATCGGGAGGTTTTTGCGGAAGTTCCTCCGCGTGTCGAATATTCTCTGACCGAATTGGGTTTAAGCCTGGAACCTGTCATAATTGCCATGATGGAGTGGGGAGAGGCGTATAGAATAAGGGCCTGCGCCGTTGGCGCAGTATAGTCGTATGATGGAGTGGAGGGTTTATAAGCCTCTGCGTTGCTGGTATAGAACAGCCGCAGAAGACTTATATTTGCATATGATAAGCAGATGGAGATAAAAGAATTTCCCAAAGGCACAAAGCCAAAGCAAATTTTTGTATATACTTGTGAGCGCATTGCAGAGCCTCTGGCAGAGCTGGGATTTAAGTACAGAAAAAGTAAAAATGATATTTATAAAGAGGATGAGGCCTTCCGGTACACTATTTGGTTTTAAGCGTCAAGAACGAACGGTGCCGGCTATGTTGAGTTTTGGGTACACGTAGCCGTTGAATCCCTTGAAACCTTACAGGAAAAACGCACCTCCTTTTTAACAAAATGGGAGACTGCTTAATTTGAATTCATACCGTCCCCCTTATTTTCCACCTCAATCATTTTAGTTTTATATTCTTCTCCCCATTTCCACATAGCGTCATGGATTGTTTTCAGGCTTTGTCCTAATTCCGTCAGCGAATACTCAACCCTCGGCGGGACTTCCGCGTAAATTTCACGATGAATAAGCCCGTTTTCTTCCATGATACGAAGGTGTTGCGTCAATACTTTTTGTGAAATCACAGCCAATGATTTTTTTAACTCGCCGAAGCGTTTAGTTCCTGTTAATAGATCACGAACTATCAAAATTTTCCACCTGTCACCCATGAGTGTTAGAGCCGTTTCAACCGGGCAAGGCGGTAATTCATATCGCTTCAACATCTGTATTCCTCCAATAGTTTCTCAAAAGTAACTATAGCACTTTGAAGTGCCTACTTACGTTATGAGCCTAAATGATTTTTAATATTGTTAGGGTACAAAAAATCAAAGACAAAATCAAGGAGGTAAGACAATGAAATTGTTATCTATTGTTTTGACTATCGTGTTTGCAACAGCTCTATTGCCCGGATGTGCCGTTGGGAATACGGGGGTTCCATCAAATGTCGTTGTAAGGGAAATTGGCGACGTGAGATTGCATTCGTTTATGTCAAGAAGTGTTACGCCTGCAATTATTGAAACACCCGACAAGCTGATTATCATAGATTTCCCCGGCGATGTTGAGGAAAGTGCGCCATTGTTCAGGAATTATGTGGAAAGTTTGAACAAGCCGATTGAGCGTTATTTCATAAGTCATTTCTGTGCGTCCCACTTTAGAGGAATTGAAAACCAATTCCCGAATATGACATTCTACAGCGTTGACGCGGATCATATTATGGCGATGGATGAAGGCTCTAACTTGACTATCAATCCTATCGCAGACGACAGCGAGCTTATTGTTGCTGGAATAAGGCTTATATTTGAAGTGGACAGAGAAATTGAAGCTTGGATAATCAAAATGCCTGACCTGAATGCCGCGTATGTGGATCATTTGGCTTATAACAGCCTTCATGTTTTTTTCCCACCCCTGGAGCCTCGTCTTGCGCATTTGAAACGATTGGCAGATGAGGGTATTACATGGTTTATGCCCGGACATGGCGCGCCAATGCAGGGCCCTGATTTTGTAAATCGAGCGGCAGCATACTATGCCACGATTTTAGAGGCTCTTGCCAGATACAATACTCTTGAAGAAGTGAAAGCCGCTATAATCGCAGCGCATCCTGATTATGTTCCTGAGGCAAATCTTGATAGGTTCCTGCCGAGGTTTATGGAATAAGAATAGCTATAACTAGAACCGTTGGCTCTTTTATAGGAAAAATTGTACGTGTAACCATCAGTCTTTTTGTTATGCCAGTACAGTTTATGATTACGCAAATTGCTATAAAATGCTCTAGTCAAAACAGCTGTTCAAAGCAAGCGCTACCGGCAACCATACTAAAACAAAAACGGACAGCTTCGTGCGCGTCCGTTTTTTTACAGTCTGCTATCCTTCCGAAATAACAAACCCTTTATATTCCGGTCAGCGTTTTGGGCTGTCGCGTTTATCAATAAATCTTCCGAGAAGGCGATAAAAGCGACAAAACACGCCGCCGCCAGCAGTATGTCCGTTGGCATTATGATGTACAGGACAGGGAACAGAAACGCTATCACCGCTGTCACTTTATTTGCCAATGTATGCAGCATGACAAACTCTCTGAACCGGGCATACGCGACAAGCGCGGAAACAAGACGTATCCCCAGTATAGACAACACAACTATCGTTGCCCAGCCAGGCATAACCATCACCGGCAGAAGCATCCACAATACGACTCCCGCTAGCAATAAATCGGCGGCGCCATCAAGGTTGGCTCCAATGGCTGATTGGCAGTTTAATTTTTTTGCCAGCAAGCCATCTAGCAGGTCAGTCAATCCGGCGATTACGTAAATTGTCATAAACTCAACTGAGAAAGGGGTAAACAACAGTAAAGACAGGGCGAGAATAATTCTTGACCCCGACAATATATTTGGCACTTGCTTCACTGAAAAGCGCATACAAGACCACCTCTGGGCTGGGTTTGTCAGAAACGCTAAAGCCTCCCGAACCTGCTCCGGGAGGCTTTTTATAATTATAAATCAAGTCATGCCGATTCGTCAGAGTCGTTCCCTTGAGTTTTTTCCTGCGCTTCCTGCGGTTTCCTGTAGAGCCACGGAACGTATTTTGAAAACCAGGGGTTGCGCCACTCTTTTCTCGCCGCTGTCCGCGAAAGCGCCCCAAAAATAAGCACCGCAAAAAACGCGACAGGGGAGTGCGTGGTAAGAGCGATTATCAGGGCAACGAACGTCAATATGGCGAAAGCGTTGCGGTAAAGACTCTCAGACGCTTTGCGGCGATTTCTCCAAAGAGCAAACATTTTTACCAGCGGCTTACCAGAACCAAGGGGTACCCATTATGAGGTTCGGCAGGAAGAGCACGAAGCGCGGGAAGTACGTCACAACTATCAGGACTGGCACCCAGCATATCATGATAAACCACAGCGTAGGCCTTATTATCTGGTCTATCGGGGTTTTGGAAAGCCGCCCGGACAGATAGAGAACCGGAGCGCATGGGGGCATTATACAGCCGAGGGCTGTGTTTACGCCGACGATAGCCGCGTAATGTATGGGGTTGAAGCCAAGTTCCTGTATAAGAGGCATCAAAATCGGCGTGGTCAACACAACAACGCTGATGTCGTCCATTACCGTGCCGAGTACGATCAGGAAAATGTTGATCATGCCCATAATTACCCATCTATTTGTGGAGACGGCGGTGAAAAACGCCATTGCTGTACCGGGAAGGTCTTCGAGAAGATACAGCCGCCCAAGCATGGAGACGGAGAAAAGCATCGCCATGATTACGCCGGTTGTTACGCCGGACTCGATAAGGCATTCCCAGATAT
>Ga0123352_10010022_pt1 | contig 14862 bp, 14 predicted proteins | sample TergutLab28metaG_FD_89700 | JGI IMG/M metagenome (GOLD analysis project Ga0123352, IMG submission 89700) | Labiotermes labralis P1 segment gut microbial communities from Petit-Saut dam, French Guiana - Lab288 P1 | ecosystem: Host-associated > Arthropoda: Insects > Digestive system > Gut ... | reverse complement strand
GCCTACACAACACAACAAGTACTCGCTAGCTCCTGAAGATGGACGTATTAACGTCTGAAACATGTTGAGCAATATATAATAAAGCAAGTGTCATCTAGTTGGTCAACCTTTATTCAAAAATTAGTATATGTTCACATTTCATCACCAAAATGCAGAACAGGATTATAATATGAGTATTTAATACATTCTACAGGAAAATGATATAGCTTAAATATTCAGAAATGACAGTGACAAATCAAAAAATAGTGTAATGGGAAGCTTAATTACTTGTGCACTTTTTATCAAATATTATTATGATGATCAATCAAGGAAGATGAGATAGGCAGGCCATGTGGAGCATATAGGAGAGATGAGAAATGCAGAACTTTTACCATAAAACATGAAGTGAAGAGGCCACTTGGAAAACTTAGGCATAATTGGATGATAATATTAAAATTAATCTTAAAGACATGAAGTCCATGCCATGGCCAGGAAGTTAGTCACTGGCCCCCAACAGAGGTCCTGGTTCGGCCCCAGGCCAGTCCATGTAGGATTTGTAGCAATTAAAATGGTTAAGACATAAGTTTTTCTCCAAGCACTGTGTTTGGCCTTGTCAGTATCAATCCACCAAATACCCCCACTCATTCATTCATCCATCACTTACACTAAATAAACTCATCAACTGAGAGCATCATTAATGCTAAAAAAGAACATAGAGTTGGAGGACATGGACTGGATATTTTTGGCTTAAAACGTACACCAGACAGGGTGTTTTGTGAACACAGTAATGTATCTTGTGGGTCACTTAGATAGAGGTTGGCAGGTAGTGGGCAACATACAGGGTCAGAGGAAGTGGGTGACTGTCCTGGCGGTGTATTGTACAATACTCCGCCTGGTAATATCCACATTGCACAGCATCTCCGGACATGATAGATTTAGATCATATGTAATCAAAGCTGACACTTGTATAAACCACCCACAAACATAAATGTAACTAAAAACTGAAAACTGTTGGGCTTATGAACAATGTATTAGTATATAACACCATGCTATTGTAACTAAGAACTGACAACTGAGGCAGCTTATGATTAATATATTGTAACATATCAGAATACTGTAATTCATTACGATCCATTTTATGTATTTTAACAAACAAGTATTTTAATTATGGCTTTGGGAATGAGCAAAACATATACTGGCACACTGATTTGTGCACCTTAATTGTAATAACTCCCTGATGATAGCACCTCCATGCCAAAATATGTAGGAGTTTATGTATGTTGTGTGTTGTACATGGTAATTCATAAGTCCCTCTGGAACTTTCAAACTCGGCTGTACAACAACCAAGTCAGATACAGCAGGGTGGACATATCGAATACCTGTAAGGCAGGACAGAAACTTGGACTGTCTCTCCCTCTGTTGACATGCTCCCCTTCAGCATGACCATCTTGGCTACTGTACCGCAGAGGTCAGAAATTCCAGAGGGACTTATGAATTACCCTGTAGTATAAAGTGCATTTGTTGGGTAATATACTGATTATAAGTACATGCACAGTATGAATAACATAAAATGTACCATTGTGATGTTCAGAAACTAGAAATGGGAGATTAAAGTTGTCTCTGCCCTTGCAATAAAGGCATGCCCCAGCCACTTCTCCCTGCTCCCTCCTCCCAGAAAGAACCCTGGTACCAATGGAATGCCCCCAAGCTGGTATGGACATTTCTGCAGGGAAAAATCTCTTACCCCTGCCAAAATCCGAACCCCAGATCATCCGTCCCATAACCTAACTGCAAACAGAATTTTAAGTAAAAGATAGTTGAATATGACCAAGGAGGTAGCTTATATTGAACTACTAAAATGAACCAGTAAAGCTGTCATTGTAGATCCAAACAGATATCAAAACAAAGTTAAATATATATGGTTCAATCAGCTAAAGTTATTGTAAATAACATGTGTATCTAATGGATAAGGGCTACCACCCTGAAAACCTAGGATGAAAACCTAGGATTAATCAGAAGGTAGTCCAAAAAAAGAAGGATGGTGTAAAATGTGGTGGTAGAGGTGACAAGGAAAATGACAGGTGGTTGTGGTGGTGGTAGTACTAGTGGTAGTAGTAATAGAAGTAGTAGTAGCAGCAGCAGCGGCACTAGTAGTAAATCACAGCTGGAGTCACACAGGTACCTTCATTGGAACATAGTCCTCTTCAAAACGTCTTCCACTATCACAACACAACAGTAACACGATCTGTGGTAACCCATCAGACACTGAGCGATTTCAACCAACATGTTCACTCCTCCTGCAGGGAGGGTTGTGGGTAGCCTAGAGGGATGTGGGTCAGTGCAGCCACCTGCATAATTTTGCTGTTGTAGTTTAAAGGCAAATTACCACCAAGTGTCATACCAACTTCCAATCTCCAAGCAAGCTACTTCCAGTGCACCCACATCCTTATTGACATACTTCCAATGCCTTACAAAGAATAAACAAGAAGGAATAAAAACCCATTTCACTTACTCTCGCTCAGCCTGAACTGTCTTTGATGCCTCGTCCAGTCTAAGCTGCAACATTGACAGTTTTTGAAGAAGATGTTCCTTATCAGGGGAGGGAAGATCACTGTCTGTCTGCTGAGAAAATCGTCTATTCATCGACAATGTATCATCATTTGTTTTACACTCAAAATCAACAGTTATCTCTGACTTATTTAGATTCTGTGTTACTTCGGTGCAAACAGCCAAACCCAGGTCATCCACACTAGCACGAACCAATCCATCAACATCTCTGTCCACTGCATTTTCTTTGGCAGATACGTACATTTCCACTGCATGCCTTGGTACAGCTCCTTGCAGAATATACTCCTCTATACACAAGTCTTTGTTTGTCACTAATGGATCGCCATGTTCCCGTTCTGGTTTCGACTGTAAAGATTCATTTAAACCAAAAATGTCAGTATGAAGAGAATTAACTGCTACTTCACCTACACTCTGTATGCTAGTGGTCACAACTGCACTCCCCCCGTTAGCAGTTTTTGAAGAGATATCATGTTCTGGATCTTCACTTTCCAGAGCTTCCAGCAGTTCATGATCCCACTGTCCTGCATGTTTCAATAACAGCAAGTGAATCCTTTCCATCTCCTTCTTTAACTGATCATTCTCAGTTTCCATCTCCAGTTTCTCTCGCTTAATGGCATTTGTTTCTTTAAGAGCTGATTCCAGTTGGGTGCGCAGCATTTTTGACTCTTCACGGGCTTTATTTCTCTCATTTCGTACCTGAAATTCATTAAAAAGATAAGTCTTGTATAAAATATACTATGTAGATAAAAACAAATAAAAATCACTCAGAACTGCTCCGTTCACCAATCTTTATACTTATAAGTATGTCATCTCAGTACTTAAAATGCTCAATACAAAAACCAATACAAATACAAAATGACCATGAACAGATATCAGATATATATACACACACGCGCGCGCGCACACACACACACACACACACACACAAAATTGACATCCATAACAAACAAGGCACAGATAAATTACACTGCAGTCCAGATCTATAAGTCACTTCCCATATCAGGTGCCAGGACCAACACCAAGACAGTGTGACTGTGCTCATCATAAAACAAAACACTGTAAGCACTGCTGAAGACCATGCAGTTACATACATCGATGTAGATACAAATATCTATGGACCAAATTAGGATTAAACATTTTGCACTGAACACAGACTACAGCTGAGGATAAACATGCAATTTAAGAAACCAAAGTTGGTCAAAATCATCTGCAATAAAATGCTCAGTAATGGCAGCCTTTTAAATTCTCATCTTTTGCAAATTACTCAAGGACATTTAATTATGTCACAAAATGGTTAATAATTTTGTCAGTATAAATGATTACAAATCTGAAATCCTATTTACACACCTATAAACTTAAGGTATGAGGTTATATTTGACAACTTAAATAAAGTGTAGTAGCTAAGTATGCAGTCAGTATATATCACTTATAAAAGTTTGAGAAATGAAAGAAAAAGAAAGAAAAATACAAATTTACAATTTTAAAAAGACAGTACCACAGGCTGTACAAATGGCTACTGAGGATTCTGTTGCCCATAGGTGATACAGATCACTATACCTTGCTCCATTTTTCTCTCCAATTGGCTGTGCAGTCAGACCACCAACGCATTGTCTTTTCCATCTGTGTAGCCCGTGCTCTTGCCTCTTCTAATTCCCTCTGCCGTAATGCCTAAAACAATTTCAACTTTAACACCTTATATATAACAAAATACTAAAATACCATTTAAAAAAAGTTTCTATTTCAATTATAGCAAATACTACGCACACAAAAATCCAAGCAATGTTTCATGGCTTTAACATGCTAGAACTAATTCTGATACCTTAAATAAAGGTTAAAAATCTTCTTCCTTATTTAATTAGTGAATTTATATTATTTCATAATGTGACATGTCATATCAAGTTCCATGTAATGTTATGATTGTTATAAACTATGAGTATAAATCACTGACAGCTTACTTTTATGTTTCATGGGAAAACAGATTTTATAGTGCCACTCTTACAAAATCAGGAAGGTATCACTGCCTCTGCATGCATCAAAAGCAATCTTCACCTCCTGTTACCCCTCACACAGTACAGTTATTATTTATTAATACCCTGTCACTTGTTACACACAGCACAGAACTGCATGCTGACAAATTGCACAGTATCCCCTTAAATTCTGAACAAAAAAAAAATTATATTCATTCAGTCACTTAGAACACAAAATAAACATCCTGCATCAAATTCATAAAACTACAGCACATGACATAGCAAAGTACATCTGCTGCTATGACAGAAATTATCTTCATGAAACAATGAGAAGTTATTATCACACAGGTTACACAGGTTATCAGTGTTGTGGGAAGACCACACATCATCCCAGCATTTATGTAATGATCTGAACAATTTCTGCAGCAGCTTGTAACTGAAATATGTCATTTACAAATAAATACAAAAAGTTAAACGAAACAAGAAATTCACAATCAGAACAAATAACAAAGTCAAATCCAAGCAATAAGTTTTGCAGAACTGATGCTTTTAAGAAAGGTCAAGTGAATGTAGTGATTAAACTATAAATAATAAAAGCAGATTATGAAATTTGGCAGGGGAGGATGTATCAAAAAGAAGCTAAGATTATTCCCATTACAACACACATTCTACTCTGTAGATCAATATACTACATATTAATTGATAAAATATTGCACTCAATGTATACAATTTACAGTCATCTACCTTACTGACATGTCCCAGGTCAACAACTACATGAACTAAACTGCACACACCATCATACACAGCGAGCTGAACAGCACAATCTGAAAATTTCTGCAAGATTAACACTTAACCATACAGAGACTCATACAATCCCTACAAGTCTCCTAACACAGTAGACAGTAAAAAATTTCCCCTGTTTAGTTTTAAAATACAAAAACACATGGAATGAAGGACCCTTTAGAAGTTGGTTTTTACATCATAAATATCATGCAAATGATAAGCACATAGTTCTCACCTTAAGGTCCAATAACAACAGTCTCCCTCCCCCTTAACATTGGGATTCTCAAACAAGATCCATAAGGCTGTTCTTGTTATAAAAACTGATGCCTATTGGCAGAACTGGTTTAACACAGTGTACAACTGCATGCATTTTGAGTTCATCTGGGTTGATTATAAACAACCCCCAAGACAATTCTGGTGCAAGGCTGATCACTGCCACCCCACGTGCCCAGAAAAGGAAATAAATGTTGCCAGTATTCCAAAGTACACCATATGCTAGGTGCTGAATCCAAGCAGCTATAAAGTCATAGTTGTACCAAAAAGAAACAGCACTGCACACAGCAGCAATCCACTAATCTCAGCTAAAAGCTTTTTTCTGAGAACAACACTTGGGAAGTCTTATGCAGCAGTCAAAGCAAGCCTCAAGCCTGAGGAAACCATGGCCACTGCAGCCACCGACCAGATGACAAAACCATCACAACCAGCAACTACCAGACAGCATTGATTGGGGGGTATGGTTACACATATGATCACAGGACAGCACACAACAGCTCTAAGGTTAGCAAAGACATAAGACGACTAATTTGCTCTGTCTGTGAGAGTAACCTATGGACTTGTCACAGGAAGACATGAGGCTGACTTTGGTGAAAGGGGAAACACTTAGCACTCCTGCACTCATACAACCCTACTCCTCACAGACGAAAACACAAATGTCTCGTATATATGCTCAAGAACCACAGCAGGGTTTGATACCACAACAACAGTGGGGAGCACTTAAAACACTGGGCGTGCCAATGCTGCTTAGTTCCCTTCTCTACTCTTTTGTAGGGACCAGCAGCTTCTCTGAAAGATCAGTACCATCTACCAAAGTATATGACGTCGCATCCCAAAAATACGAGTATCGTCTGACAGAGAAGACGGGAGACTGTAGGAAAGATGGGAGGAAAGCTACAAAGCCACAAAAGGGAAACTGCCCATTCAGGACTGTTTTGTCTACCTCACGTACATTGTGAGGTATTTCGCTTCGTGGTGTTACTGACAAGACGTCTGAAAAATCCATTATCAACCTCAAAATACGCATTACCTCCTTAGCTTCCCATTCTGCATCCGCGTATCTGCTGGAAGAGATCGAAGAAGTATCGTGTTCATTCCGCCCATGCCTACGTGAAGATGTGCCACTAGACGTTCCCTGCGCCATTCTGGTCCAGAATATCTGGAGCACTTTTGAGCAGGGTCTATCTCTTCCGCAGTGTGCTTATGTATGAAAGAACATGTAACATAAATTAATTTCATTCAACATAAACACAAAAAACAACTCGACCCCACTCGCACACCCACTCGACCGTCATCCACACACTATTCCTCACAGATGTTCTAAATAAGACTAACTCAATGACAACGAGCACGATAGTGCTGCCATCTGGGAATGGCACCTTCTAACACGCCGTTAAGAACGTAAGAGACTACACGGTGCGCGATAGGTAACGTATTCGGAAATCGCAGCTGTCAAGCGAGAGAAATTACACCGCGTACCCCACTTCGACCAATGACCAACAGCTTAAATTTTTGTATGTAGTTATGAATAAAATGTGAAAACGGCCAAATTAAACAATAAAGCTTATTTTTAAAATAGTGCTACGTGTTTTAAATCGATCGGGTCACCAGGAGGTTTGTAAAAATGTACCAATACATTCAGTCTGACGACACAGTTGTCTATCACGGACCAGAAGTAAGCAAACTCATGCTGCGATCGCAAGTGACAAATGAAATTCTCTATATGCGAGTTTACTGGCTTAAAATATTAGTTTTCAGAATCACATGCATTTTCCTAGGCAACCGTGTTTCTAAACTGATTCCTAAAATTTTTACTACTTACTGTAAAATTATCGAGGTGTCAGCGTTTTTGCTTGGCAAATTCTCTCATTAAACATCTTTTCGATATAATGTAATCTACATCACACTCTCCACAGCTGTAAAGCTGCTGTCTCTGTGGCCTTGCTGTCTTAGCTGTAATAATCTGTTGTATTCGATTGTATAAGTTAATAACCATGTTCGACTTGTAGAAACGGTTGGAAAATTGGATTTTTGTTAGGCCTGGTGAAGGATAAAAATCATAAAGTTTCTCTAATCTGTTCTACCTCCTCAGTCCCATCTCAATACGCATAAAAATGGATAACGTTGAATGATGCTACATGCTCTCATTTTTCCCCCTCGGATGAGTCTGAATAAGGCAAGTTAGTTCTATTTTTGTGTGTATAGATGTCCATAGCGTCCCCTACCACGGATCGTTAATGGACGCTATCGCATAGTTCCCGTGTATATTGGTCGCGTCACGTGTGAATCTAATTGTAATCCATGGTGTAAGCGTTGCGGCATTGTTTGTGGTAATTCTTGAGGTGTTGGAACGTCTGTACGTACTTTGAATTACTGTATTGCACGCACGTAATTTGGCCATCTGTGTGCGTTATTGTGAGCTGAAGTGGCATCTATACCAGCAGAAAATGAAACTTTTAACTCATAATATGCTGACATCCAAATGTTTGAAAGGCGTGAACGTTGGATATCCCTTAGGAATTGTGGTTAGTATGTGTTATGTAGTTCTTAGTTGTCATACAGTGTGAGAGATGCGTTAAGTGTATTTTATGTTAAATAGCAAAGTACGTTTGTACCGCCTCATTTTCAGCTTGCAGTACAGCGATGTGCTATGGACGTGATATATTTTCGAAGGGGGGGGGGGGGATATTCTTTATAATACCCTCAAGAGCACCAAACTTGCTCTCTATTGAGTACTGGGGCTCTTTGCACCGCGGTTTAAAGCCCCGGGGCGTGAAGCTAAGCACTTTCTTGCAGTTAATGCTGAGATAAATGCATGGATCTGCAGCTGTTCTTTTTATGCCTCCATGTCAGTGTCTAAGTGTAAAACCAATGTTGACATGTCACTGTACAGACATCTTATTATACAGTTCATGGATCCAGAATTTATGTCCACAGTGCCTTCAGAACCACCAGTGAATGTGAATGTATATGTGACAAATGCGATTAATTTGTTCCTCACTTTCTTTACAGGCTAGAGACATTAAAGTCTTAGAAACTGAATTTAACTCTGAATTTGTTTTGAGAATAATTCCAAAGCTAGACTGGGATACCCTCTGGAATGCTGCTGACAGTGTGAGTTATGCCATAGAGTGGAAGTTCTCACATATCATACTGCTGCATTGTTCTCAATACAAAACTGTTCTTAGCATGGTCATTCAGAAAATTTAATATAAGATAATGAGGACTTGAACAGTAAAAGGACATAAGGTAATTTAGCTTTGCTTCATACTAGGTAGGTGCTAGGTTTGAATATTGGCCCAAACAGTGGCTTTCCCAACCATGGTTGTATACAGTGCTTCTCAGTCCCCTTAAGGAAATAAGGCCATGACCACTTCCACTCACATCCTGTCATTAATTCTCCTGTGTAATCTGAGCTTTGGATAGTGCTGTTAAATAAATCACAAATAAATAAGGTCACACCATGTCACTAATTTTCAGATTGGCCATTCTGGTGACTTACCACGAACCCTTGGTGATGATTATGAAAATGATATTGAATTCCTGAAGAAAGTACATCATGTTTTACTTGAGGTGAGGACAAATGTTTTGACTGTCTTAAATTGTTGATAAGGTGTACAGGTCATATAGAAATAAGATTAATGGCCATTTCTCTGCAAGCATTGCCCTTCTTTTTAGGGTTGTTAATTTTATTTTAATATAGCTTTCAGTCATTTAATGCAAATTCCCACAAGGAAACAAGTAATTATATGGACATGTAATAAAACTGGATCAGGGTATGGACACCACTGATTTCAAATTAAACCTGCTTTTCTTTTTCTACCAGGTTGAAGTCATCAGTGGAGAGCTGGTTTGTCCAGAATCAGGAAGGAAATTCTCAATCAGCAAAGGAATTCCCAACATGCTCCTTAATGAAGATGAACTGTGATTAAATAAATGTAAATAAATGTTAATTTAAATAACTTTTTGCTTGTCATCAATGGGATCAGTCACTTGATTTATTCTGTATGGCATATTGTAAATAAATGTGGATTTCTATAATAATTAATAACCTTAGGTTTCTAAACTTTCCCATTTTAGTATTTTGAGCTGTTGAAGGTTTAGTAAGCCATGTTTCCACAGTAACTGTGTTTTTAAAATTCAAAACAAAATAGAAAGTACTGTGCTGCTGTGTTTATTGCAGTTAGGTAAATACAGTGGACATTTATTGTAGTGCAGTCACATGCCTGTGACTTGAAACATTATTGTTTTAAATTTCTTTACTGGTTAAATCATTCTGTGCAACAACTGCAGGAAACACTTTTTTCATGCATAACTGAACAGCTGTAATCTCCATGATGACACTGGAGCCAAAATATTCACTTTAGGTTGTAAATTTTTGTAAGAATTTTAAGTAATTTTTGTTAGTTCCAAATGTAATGTTCACAGGAATTAATTTCCAGCTAACAAAGACTTACAAATGTACTGAAATAAGGACTTGCAATTGACTCCACTGCTGTCAGGTGTTTATGTTGATTGTTTCATAGCTTTAAGTTCCCTGTAAGGGGATATGTTTCATTTTCTTGTGGTTTCTTATCAATTTTTGTAAATATTTTTCTATTTTCGTATCCTGCTGATCTTTGGCATAACGTTGTTGCTTAGAACACATCTTGGCATTCAGATCTTTCATGACCTCATATGAGAAGGTACTTTTTCTCCCTTTCACCTGTTGATTGAAAAATCCAGGATTTGAAATGTGTCTTTAAAAAACTCCGAACAGTGAACATGATCCAAAGTAAGTCATGTTTTATTGTAATAAGCCATAATTTGAAACATTTACTTATTGTTTATATTCTTAAAACATTTTATTTTTGTGTTGGCAGAACTGTGTAAAATTTATGGTATCCAAGTTGTTGCTATCTTCTCAGTGAAATCATAATAAAGAAATATATAAGTATATTGTTCTACTGTTACACTATACCTTCAAGCTCCTGTTCCCAATTCAGAATATCACTGTAAGCTGTTTGTTTTGCAACTACTGTTATATATATCATTCAAAATGGCAGTCAACTAGACATTTCAAACACTGCTTTGACAAGTTTCATATAATTATCTTTGAGGGTGCAACATCATATAAGATGGCAAAACTTAACTTTCTAAATGGTCACTGCCATATGAACCTTCAATCTCACAAATTTCATAGTAATCTACTTTATGGTCCTCTTCATTCAACACTGAAAATTAATGGGTTCTCATTTTTATTACACTTGATTCATACTCATGCTAACAGATTTCAGAAGTATGCAAAATATCCAGTTTTTGAAACTTGCTTATCTTGGGTACATTACGGCATAAACATTTTGCAGAATGACCTGGCCATTCCAGTACAGCTTTGGGTTTGGAAGAAAATGAAGTTGGTGTGTGGCATCATAAACCACCAAGGGACCATTGTGAAGTACACAACAAACAAATACGGAGTGTAATAGCCAATGACATTTATATACACATTTACTAATTCAAGAGAGAAATCAGAACAATAAACATACTTTCACATCATAAAAAATACATAACACAAGTCTGGAAAAAAAAAAAGTGAGAACACATCATTAACACACACAAACACACAGTTTTGCACTCAACAGAAATAGCTTTTCTCACCTCTGCAAGAGGCGACAGGTAAGTACACTAGAGGCAGATGTCACAATATATGCACAGTAAGCTTACCACTTATGACTGGACTTCACCACAGACCACATCCACACGTATACTCCAAAGTGGCTTACGTTAAAAGAACAGTTTTCATGTTCTGTATATGTATGTCACTGTGGGCCCTTACTTTAAGCAATTACAAATTTTTTAACTAGGTAAATTTGATTTATATTAGAATGTCTTCTAAATCATATGGTTTCGAATATTCATGCCTTCTCAAGCCATCACTGCAACAAAAACTGGATTGTATGTTATAAAAAATAAGCAGTCACACTAAAGTATGAACTTCAGTGACTTACATGTTATTGAGTCCCTTCTTCTACACCTGGAAGGGCGTAACACTTCAGATCTGGTGTTATATTGTGTAGTTATGATCACTATAATTATTGGTAGCTAGTACCAATTTGTGCTGGTACTAATGGCAGTTTAAAAATGTTTAATGCCCTTTGGTTCCCTTTAAAAGAATTAATATAAACTACACATATTCAGTGGAATTCATATTTTCTTATTTGACCAGATATAGGAAAAAAGCTTTGGCAAGTCATACACTGGGAACCATGGCTACAGAATCCTGTTCATCATGAGAACTGTATAACAATGGGATTACTTATAACAAGGTGCTTAGTGGGATTACTGATTTGCTGTGAATACAGTATCGAGTTCTTACACGAGGCAACAAGCACGATGCTATTTTCCACGTGATTCACTACCAGTACTGGCAGTCAGCTGGGAGTAAATGCTTCCTTTTGCCAGTCCTCTCATTGGCCCTTTCCTCAAGTCAGTGTTGGGTCCCTTTGGTATGTATGAGCGGTCTCCTTGCAGCAGAGACTTATTGGGTCCTTTAGCTAATGACATCCTACCTCCATTCCCCAACAGATCTACATTTGGTCCATTCCAAGTGACATAATCAATCCTGGAATGAAATGGACACATGCATCATAAACTGAATTAATTATTACAGGATCAAACTGGATATAGAACTATCAAATTCATCACTCAATCACTGACCAGACCAATTTGTGAATTTTTTTCCCATTTACAGTGAAATGCCATTACAGTTTTAAATTATCTCAATTATTTGCCATTGTCAACAGCAGAAGCAGTAGGGTTATAAGGCTTGGAACTAATGGCCTGTTCTGCTTCCACTTTGTTTATGAAGTAGTCTTTTCTTCTCCTTGGAAGTGCTCCCCATAACATGCTCCTTGTCATTTGCCGGCTCAGTATTTCCATATTCATGTTTGAAAAAAATTGTAGCATGACAACTTAAAATACATACACAGCAATTGCAGACAACTACTTTCCAACATATATCATTAACAGTGCTTAGGCATCTGTGTAACTCTCAGCTACATAATAACACTCATTTGGATGACCGTATCTCTGAAATTTGATATTATTAGCCACTACTAATATGTTTCCAGAAAGCAAGCTTTTAGACCAACTGAAAACACAGAGTACAACCTTAAGTGTATGCCTAAAACATTTTTAGTTACAAATACTGACTCGACAAAATCAAAAAGTAAAACAAATGAATATTTGAACAGATAAAGTTTTCCCCATCAATGCCATGAAAGCATATAGGGGAACTGGAAGTACAGTTTCACTACATGAAAGTGGATGGTTATCTACACCCCATCCCCCACCCCTTCCCCACCAATATTTTACCCTCAGGAAAGAACCCTGGTACCCATTGAAGAAGAGGCTGAATGGCCCTCCCATAGCTGGTCTTGATATTTTGCTACCCCAGCAACCTCTTTTAACAAATATGCAATGTTGTGTACTTTTTTTTTCAACTTAACTCCTACTGAGATAATTACTGTGCAAGACTAAAGTGGACTTGGAACATATGGATGCATAAATGTCACTGTACCACAGCACACACTGTGGAAACCTCATTATACCCCACTTGTCCTAACTAAAACTGTGATCAAAATCCAACTTGTAATTGCTGTGGAACTTATGATTCAGTACAAATTTTCTACATCACACACCCCCTCTGAATGTGTATTATACTGCTTTTACATTTATCACAAACTTGTATAATTTTAAGTCCTGGTAAAACATTGTGTGACAAGACTTTCTTTTCCTCTTTTGATTATTCTCCCATGCAAATACTATTTTTATTGTCTGCACAATGAATTTCAGCCTTCTGTATAGTAAGTCAGAGATTTGGTGATGTTACACAATGCATATTTCAAGATGTATGTAATAATCTCAGTGGCAATGTTTTGTATCACTGCTGAACATGTTCTCTACACCAGTATTATGAACTTCAAGGAATTTCGAGGGACAGTATAAAAATACCTCAAAAGTGTTACTGACAGTAGTAAAGTAGACAGAAGACTTCAACACTATGGAACTTTCCTTGTCAGCAACTAATTGGTTTTCATAATCTTTTCTGTAGTGACAATACTGTGAAATGTTTAATATGGCTGCTCCTTTGACAGAATACACAAAAGAATAGCATTAATCATGTCAGCTAATTGATTAACCTTTCAAAGCATAGTGGTTATAATGCAGTCCTCCTGTCTTAACATTAATTGCTGTCCCGCTACGGTGGTTATTTAAATGTTGGTACATGGTTTGTTAAAAAACGTACTATTTGAACAGAAAAATATAAAATTATGAGACAGGCAATATTTTGTGGGAAATATAACAAGAGATTATGTGTTATGTCCGAAGAATGCAGTAAATATCCTTGTTGCCTATATATACAAAAGGAATATCTATGGATACTTTCCTATGTGAGTTTGTGTTTGGCAACACAGATATTTAAAAGGTTACAGAACTCTTTCATTTTGCCAGCACTGTGTTTATGTATTTTATTTTATTCTCAAAACAGCAATTATTCCCCACAAAGAATTAACTAGCTGGTCTTATAACAGAATAATATGTTGGCTGTGTAGGAAGAACTGAATTTTTATATGTCACTAAGGTGAAATTCATGCCTCAAGGAGTTAAAATCACTTACAACAATAAATCATCATTTGGCCCCTTGTACAGTCCTCTGTTTGGCCCACAAACCTTCATCAGGTATGGTGATTTGTACTCTTTGTCTTCAGTAGTACTTGTGCCACGCGAAACTCTGCAAGAAGACAAATCAGTACTGCAGTCCAACACTGTACCATACCCACTGCTCTTTTGAGGCTGGAACACTTGCTCACTTTCAGCACAATAAAGTATATGTTTTATTAATGTAAGATAACATTACATTGACACTTACCAGAAAATTAAAAGAACAAGTAAAAGCATTTGCATACATGCCATGTGAATAGATCAACACACACCAACTGTATAAAAATAAATTTAAAAATGTCATCAACAAACATACCACACACAAAATGTTCAAGAACCACAGGACACCACACGCTTGCAGAAACACACTCACACAGAGCCACACATGACACATTAATATAAGTATAGCACTTACCACTAGATAAATAAACTAACACACAAAACCTCTATCATTGCAGCCTACACAACACAACAAGTACTCGATAGCTCCTGAAGATGGACGTATTAACGTCTGAAACATGTTGAGCAATATACAGGGTGTTTCATGACTTTAGGGCATAACTGCAGGAGGTGATTTCCTAGGTCTTTG